>Ga0209051_1000422_pt1 | contig 58223 bp, 67 predicted proteins | sample AraplaCvi_mMS_r2_2_FD_184286 | JGI IMG/M metagenome (GOLD analysis project Ga0209051, IMG submission 184286) | Arabidopsis root microbial communities from North Carolina, USA - plate scrape MF_Cvi_mMS_r2 (SPAdes) (version 2) | ecosystem: Host-associated > Plants > Roots > Endosphere | place...
CTCCACAATCCGGTGACGACCTGTTCGTTCACTTCAAAGCTATCCAATCCGACGGCTTCAAAAGCCTGAAAGAAGGCCAACAGGTTTCTTTCATCGCTACCCGCGGTCAGAAAGGCATGCAAGCTGAAGAAGTTCAAGTTATCTAACTTGTCCTTGCTTTAGTAAAAGGCCCCGCCCTCAAAAGCGGGGCTTTTTTGTGCCTGTCAGTTTTCTACTGTGCACAAAAAACTGTGGGAGCGGGCTTGCTCGCGAAAGCGGTGGATCAGCAACATCAACGTTGACTGACACACCGCTTTCGCGAGCAAGCCCGCTCCCACATGGGTTTGCTGGTTAGCCTGGGACTACCAGGTAACGCCAAACCCAGCCGTGTAGCGCGTCTTGCTCAAGTCGCTGTCTTCGGTACCCTCGATGACATCCTTCTCGGCCTTGAGGTTGAGCGACGCCCAATCGGTCACCTTATAGCGCAACCCGATCTCTGCGTCGTAAGCGTAATCCGCCACATCGGACAGCGGTTTGCCCACTTCGCCGTTGGTGAAGAACTCGACGCGCTTGCCAATCAGGTAGCGGTTGTAGTCCCACTTCATGGCGACGGAATAGAAGTTGTCCTTGCCGCCGTCACGGTATTCATAATCGGTGCGGTTCAACAGCGAACCCAGCGAGAACGCACCCAGCTCGTCATCCCAGAATTGATAACCCGGACCGGTACCCACCACGCGCTGGCGCGCCAGGTCTTCGACCTTGTCCCGCTTGTAGTTCAGGCGGCCTTGCCAGAACCACTTGTCCGTCAGGAACCGGTCGAGGGAATACTCCAAGCGCCAGTTATCGGCGGAAACCACATCGTCCTGGAACTCACGGTTGTATTCGCCTTCGGCTGTGTGCCGCCATCTGCCGTGGCGTGCCGAAGTCTTGAAGTCGATGTCGTAATCGTCGGTATCGTTTTCCGCACGCTGGTAATCCAGCGCGGCATCGATATTGCCTTTCCACACCAGGTCTTCGACCACCGGCTTGGGCTTGAGAATCTGCTGGATACTGGCCAGCTCGACGGTCTTGGGCGCATCACCGTTGGCCAAAGTGACCTTGCCATCCTCGGCCGCCTGCAACGCCTTGGCTTTCTCGCCGGTATAGGCATCCTGCTTGACCAGGAGTTGCTGGTCACTCTCCAGGGTCTTGACCTGTTTCCAGTCAATGGGAATCGCACCGGCGTAATCGGTCTGGATCAGCAGCTTGCCGCCATCGAAAACGGTAATCTTGCCACTGAGTTTGTCCCCATTCTTCAACCAGACAGTGTCGGCGAGCAAGGGCGTAGAGGCGCTGGCAACAGCCAGGCATAGCAGGGTTCTAGACAACATAAGCGATAAAGGGCTCAAGTTTGCGGTGAAAAGGCGGCATTATCCCCCAGGATGACACCTCAGCAAGGACTGACCCGTGTATGGGTGATGAGTTCATTTCTCAATCAACCTTGTAGGAATTAATCTACAGACGGACACCCGAGGAGCCCCCAACGTGACTGATACCCCAGCGGATACCGAGAACGCTGCCCAAATCCGCCGCACCACCCTCTACCTGACCCTGGCACAAGTGCCGGCGGGCAAGGTCGTCACCTACGGCCAACTCGCCGAAATGGCCGGCCTGGGCCGTGCGGCGCGCTGGGTCGGGCGGACCCTCAGCCAATTGCCGAATGACACCAAGCTGCCCTGGCACCGAGTCTTGGGTGCCGGCGGTCGGATCAGTCTGCCGGTGGGCAGCTCTTCAGGAGATGAACAGCGCGCGCGCCTGCGCATGGAGGGAGTCAGTGTCCTGAACAATCGTGTTGATATTCAGCGCCATGGCTGGCGCCCGGTAGAGCACAGCGGTTAGAGTGCGCGCTTTGTTTTCGCAATTTTTGAGGCAGACTCCAGCCCATGCCCCGTAAAACCTGGCGCGCCGCCCTCGCCGCCTATGCCAGTCCCTCGACGCTCGTGCTGTTGCTGCTTGGCTTCGCCGCCGGCTTGCCCTACATGCTGGTGTTTTCCACGCTTTCGGTCTGGTTGCGCGAGGCCGGCGTGGCCCGCGAAACCATTGGCTATGCGAGCCTGATCGGCCTGGCGTATGCCTTCAAGTGGGTCTGGTCGCCGCTGCTCGACCAATGGCGCCTGCCGCTACTGGGCAAACTGGGGCGTCGCCGCTCATGGCTGGTGCTCTCCCAGGCCTTGGTGATCCTCGGCCTGATCGGCATGGGCTTTTGCGACCCACAAAAACACCTGTCCTGGTTGATCGCCATCGCCGTCATCGTCGCCTTCGCCTCCGCGACCCAGGACATCGCCGTCGACGCCTATCGCCTGGAGATCGCCGACGACACCCGCCAGGCCGCCCTCGCCGCCAGCTACATGTCCGGTTATCGCATCGCCGCGCTATTGGCCACCGCTGGCGCCCTGTTCTTCGCCGAAGGATTTGGCTCCACCGGCTTCAGCTACAAGCACTCGGCCTGGGCCGGTACCTACCTGCTGTTCGGCGTATTGATGGTCCCGGCGCTGCTGACCTCGCTGTTCATGCGCGAGCCGCCAGTGCCGCTGCGCACCCAATTGCAGGCCGGACGCTACACGTTCGTTCATCAGTTGGCGTCGGTGTTCGTGCTCATCGTGCTGCTGGTGTCAGTCCCGGCAATGTTCACCCAACTCTACAACACCGATTTCGCCAGCGTGCTGTTCGAGGGCGTCAGCCTGCTCGACCTGCTGCTCGAAGACCGTGCGTTCCTGCGGGCCATCCTCTACATCATCCTGACTGCCCTGTGCCTGTCGGCCATGGGTCGCCGTGGACTGGCGCCAGTGCTGACGCCGGTCAACGATTTCATCCTCCGTTACCGCTGGCAGGCCCTGCTGCTGCTCGGGCTGATCGCAACCTATCGGATGTCCGACACGGTCATGGGCGTCATGGCCAACGTGTTCTACATCGACCAGGGCTTCACCAAGGACCAGATCGCCAGCGTCAGCAAGATTTTCGGGCTGATCATGACCCTCGTCGGTGCCGGCATGGGCGGCCTGCTGATCGTCCGTTTCGGCATCCTGCCCATCCTGTTCATAGGCGGTGTCGCCTCGGCCGGCACCAACATCCTCTTCCTGATGCTCACCGACATGGGCGCCAACCTGAAGATGTTGATCGTCACCATCTCCCTGGACAACTTCAGCTCCGGCCTGGCCACTTCAGCGTTCGTCGCCTATCTGTCGAGTCTTACAAACCTGAAATTCTCCGCCACCCAATACGCCCTGCTCAGCTCGATCATGCTGTTGCTGCCGCGCTTGATCGGTGGTTATTCAGGGGTGATGGTGGAGAAGTTCGGTTATCACAACTTCTTCCTGATCACCGCCCTGCTTGGCGTGCCGACCCTGGTGCTGATCGCCCTGCACTGGTTCCAGGAGAACCGGCGCCAAGATTCGCCCCCGACCGAGGAACCGGCGCCCACCCGGCCCGCAGAAGAGTCGTAGGAAACTTCAGCAAACGCCGGGGAAACCGGCGTTCGCACCTGGCGACCGGCCACGCGCCTGTACGCCAGGGCATCTCGCCCGTACAATGCTCCGTCACTTCTCGTCATCAGCAACCGACAACGGCCAACCATGCGCACCAGTCAATTTTTGCTCGCCACACAGAAAGAAACGCCTTCCGACGCCGTCGTGATCAGCCATCAGTTGATGCTGCGTGCCGGCATGATCCGCAAACTCGCCTCGGGCCTGTACACCTGGCTGCCGATGGGCCTGCGGGTCATGCGCAAGGTGGAAGCCATCGTTCGCGAAGAGATGGACGCCGCCGGTTCCCTGGAAGTGTTGATGCCGGGCACCCAACCGGCCGAGCTGTGGCAGGAATCGGGGCGCTGGGAAGAGTACGGCCCTGAGCTGCTGCGCATCAAAGACCGTCACGGTCGCGACTTCTGTGCAGGCCCGACCCACGAAGAAGTGATCACCGACCTGATGCGCAACGAGTTGAGCAGCTACAAGCAGTTGCCGATCAACCTGTACCAGATCCAGACCAAGTTCCGTGACGAGATTCGTCCACGCTTCGGCCTGATGCGCGGTCGCGAATTCATCATGAAGGACGCCTACTCGTTCCATACAGACCTGGCCTCGCTGCAAGTCACCTACGACCGCATGCACCAGGCGTATTGCAACGTGTTCACCCGCCTGGGCCTGAAATTCCGCCCGGTTGAAGCCGACAACGGCTCCATCGGCGGTGCCGGCTCCCACGAGTTCCACGTACTGGCCGAGTCCGGCGAAGACGACATCGTCTTCAGCAATGGCTCCGATTACGCCGCCAACATCGAGAAAGCCGAAGCCGTGCCACGGGAAACCTCCCGCGCCGCGCCGACCGAAGAGCTGCGCCTGGTGGACACTCCGAACGCCAAGACCATTGCCCAGTTGGTGGAAGGCCACAACCTGCCGATCGAACGGACCATCAAGACCCTGATCGTCCGCGCGGAAGAAGCCGGCAAGCTGATTGCCCTGATCATCCGTGGCGATCATGAGCTGAACGAAATCAAGGCCGCCAACCAGCCTGGCGTCGCCAGCCCGCTGGTCATGGCCACCGACGCCGAACTGCGCGACGCCATCGGCGCCGGTGCCGGTTCCCTCGGCCCGCTGAACCTGCCGCTGCCGATCATCATCGACCGCTCGGTGGCGTTGATGAGCGACTTCGCCATCGGTGCCAACATCGATGACAAGCACTATTTCGGCGTGAACTGGGAACGCGACCTGCCGGTGCCAACCGTGGCCGACCTGCGCAACGTCGTGGCCGGCGATCCGAGCCCGGACGGCAAGGGCACCCTGGAAATCAAGCGCGGCATCGAAGTCGGGCACATCTTCCAGCTGGGTAACAAGTACAGCAAGGCGATGAAGTGCGAAGTGCTGGGCGAGAACGGCAAGCCGGTCACCCTGGAAATGGGTTGCTACGGTATCGGCGTTTCCCGCGTGGTAGCAGCCGCCATCGAGCAGAACAACGACGAGAAAGGCATCATCTGGAGCGACACACTGGCGCCGTTCCAGATTGCCCTGGTGCCGCTGCGCTATGAAACCGACCTGGTGCGTGAAGCCACCGACAAGCTCTACGCCGAATTGACGGCCGCCGGCTTCGAAGTGCTGCTGGACGACCGCGACAAGAAAACCAGCCCCGGCATCAAGTTCGCGGACATGGAACTGATCGGCATCCCCCATCGGATCGTCGTCAGTGACCGTGGCCTGGCCGAAGGCAACCTGGAATACAAGAGCCGCACCGAGGCCGAGCCGCAAGCGCTGCCGGTCGCCGACGTGCTGTCGTTCCTCCAGGCCCGTATCCGCCGCTGACACCAGATAGAGACGTCATGTTCAAGCGAAACACCTTAGGCCTCGGTGGCGCCGCCCTGTGCGGCGCCCTGCTGGTCAGCGGCTGTGCCAACCAGATGTCACAACGCAGCGAGCACGAAGAGCGGGTCGAGCGTAAATTGCTCGACCACAGCCTGCAGATCGACGTGGGCGAACCCAAGGTGCTCGACCTGCCCCAGCGGCGGGTGCGAATCAACGAGCAGAAGACTTTCGAAGTCACTGAGTTCGAGGTCACGCGCCATTACGATCGTTACACGCCGTACCAACCCTGGCGGGAGATTTACGAAATCCCCTTGGGTGCCGTGGCCGTGGTGGCGGGTGTCGGCGCGAACGTGGTCAATGTGTTCGCCCTCGGCAGCCTGCCGGACACCGTGACCCGTGACTGGATCAGCTATGGTTTCGCCGGGCTCAACCCATTCATGAACGTCCCTTCCCATGGTCGTGCCCAGCAGAACCTGGCGGGCATCGACGAAGTCCAGCGCGACAAGCGCACGGAACACTCGAGCCTGCCGTGGAGCGAGCGCCCGGTGGAGGTCAAGGCTGCCCGGCAGACCTTCGAGCTGAGCACCGACCGTAACGGCGTGCTGCGCTTGAACCTGCTGGAAAGCCCGTTCGCCGAACAGGACCTGAGCCAGTTCGGCAAATTGCAGATCAGCGTGACGGATGCCCAGGACGAAGTGCACACCGACTCATCCCTGAGCATCAGTAGCACCTTGCGCAGCAAGCTGCTGGAAGCCCATGCGTTGATCTACGACGACCTGGAAGACGACGAAGTGAGCCAGTGGGTTCATCGAGTCAAGCGCCTGTCGGAGCTGGGACTGGAAGAAGAAGCCAGCGAACTGGAGCAGAGCCTGATCGAACTGACCCGCAATGATCCAGAGCTGCAAGCCGAATTCATGAAAGCGCTGACCAAGGATGGCGGGCGGCTGGTGGCGGATCCTGGCGTGAATTGAAATACCTCCTGCGGCAGGAGGTTGTGTGAAGGAGAGACCTGTGGGAGCAAGGCTTGCCCGCGAGGGCGGTCTCAAGGATGCCATCGCGAGCAAGCCTTGCTCCCACAGGATTCCCTTGCCACAAGGACCGAGCCAAGCAGGGCACTCATCGTCAGCCTCACCGCTCAAACAACTCCAACTGCTCGAACCCACCGCGCAAATCTTCCAACCGCACGCCTATCCCCAATAATCGCACCGGTTTGCCACCGCGGTTGAACGCCTGGGTCAACAGCAATTGGTAACTGCCCAGGTCCCGCCCCGCCCCAGCCTGCTCCAGAGTGGTCTGGGTGAAGTCGTGGAACTTCACTTTGACGAACGGCTTGCCCGGCCGATAACTGCTGTCGATCCGCGCCATGCGTCCGCTGAGGGTTTCCATCAGTTCCGGCAGCTTGTCTAGACAGCTCACCAGGTCGGGCAGGTCGACATCGTAGGTATTTTCCACACTGATGGACTGCCGTCGGCTGTCGTTGTGCACCAGACGCTCATCGATCCCACGGGCCAGGCTCCAGAGCCGCTCACCGAAACTGCCGAATTCGCGCACCAGCGCCAACTTGTCCCATTGACGCAATTGCAGGCAATCGACGATACCAAGCCGGTTCAGCTTATCGGCGGTGACTTTTCCAACACCGTGGAGCTTGCTGACCGGCAGGGCCGAGACGAAGTCCTCGACCTGGTCCGGGGTGATGACGAACAGGCCGTTGGGCTTTTTCCAGTCACTGGCGATCTTGGCCAGGAACTTGTTCGGCGCGACGCCTGCGGACACGGTGATGTGCAACTGGTTGGAAACGCGTCGGCGAATATCCTGGGCGATGCGGGTGGCGCTGCCACCGAAATGAGCGCTGGCGGAGACGTCCAGGTAAGCCTCGTCCAGCGACAGCGGCTCGATCAGGTCAGTGTAATCGCTGAAAATCGTATGAATTTCCCTCGACGCTTCCCTGTAGGCATCCATTCGTGGCTTGACGATAGTGAGATCCGGACAGAGCTTCAACGCGTGACCGGAGGACATGGCCGAGCGTACGCCATAGGCACGAGCCTCATAATTACAGGTGGCAATCACGCCCCGCCGATCCGCCGAACCACCCACCGCCAGGGGCTTGCCGGCCAGCCGCGGGTCATCGCGCATCTCGATAGCGGCATAGAAGCAGTCACAGTCGACGTGGATGATTTTACGTTGCGTCATAAAGAAGCGGAGTGTGCGACGAATCGGGTCACCAGTATCGCACTCGCACCTGTATATAGCACCAGTAGTTTGAAAGATCCTTCGCTCAGTAAGGAAAGCGCCTACATAAATTTATTTATTCAATCGCAGCGAATCATCCGATAGAGCGCCAGCCCTTGCCAGGCCTGCGTCACAGCGCTGTCACAATGCCCTTTACCAAGTCTAAGCGCTTGAAGCGGAACAGGTTTTTATGACGCCGGGGTTGACAGCAAGGCGATCCTCTGTAGAATGCCGCCACACAGACGCGGGATGGAGCAGTCTGGTAGCTCGTCGGGCTCATAACCCGAAGGTCGTCGGTTCAAATCCGGCTCCCGCAACCAAACATCAAGAAAGGCTACTCGAGAGAGTGGCCTTTTTTGTGCGTGCTCGTTTTTGACTACATGATCAGAGAGTCGCCGCCTGCACCCCTCCACGCCCCCCAAGTTGTAGGACAATTCCCTTACATTCCGAGCATTTAGGAAGACCAGGTGCGGATCGCTCGTTTATTTGGCCCCATCGCCTTTTAACGGTTGACACTCGGGCGTTCGCCTGTAGAATGCCGCCACACAGACGCGGGATGGAGCAGTCTGGTAGCTCGTCGGGCTCATAACCCGAAGGTCGTCGGTTCAAATCCGGCTCCCGCAACCAAATATCAAGAAAGGCTGCTCGAAAGAGTGGCCTTTTTTGTGTCTGGCGAAAAAGACTTCATTACAAATGTTTTGTAATTATTTTCTGCCGCAGGGATTGGTAACTTGGCTGGATACCCCCATCCTGTCGCGCATAGCTCAAGAGGTGATTGATGCGCGCCCACTCGTCTGACCCGCAAGACTCCGCTACTGCGACACAACCGATCAAGGCCGAGCGACTGCGTTGGCTGGATCGGATCAGCCAGTACCGCCAGCCCATCGGCCTCGCCGTCACGCTGCTGCTGTTTGCGATTGCATTGATTGCCTGCCGCCACCTGCTGAGCGAGCTCGATCTGTACGCCCTGCACGACTCTATTCTGGAGGTGCCCCGGCCAGCCCTGCTCGGTGCGATCGCCGCCACGGTGGCCGGTTTCATCATTCTCCTGGGCTACGAATGGTCCGCCAGCCGTTACGCCGGAGTGACGCTGCCACCACAAACCATGGTCCTGGGCGGATTCACCGCGTTCGCCATCGGCAATGCCATTGGCCTGTCACTGCTGTCGGGCGGTTCGGTGCGCTACCGCCTGTATGCGCGTCATGGCCTGGGGGCCTCGGATGTCGCCCACATGACGCTGTTCGCCAGCCTGTCCCTGGGCTGCGCGTTGCCGCCGCTGGCGGCCCTGGCGACGCTCAGCAACCTGCCCGCCGCGTCCGCCGCGCTGCACCTGCCTGCGACTTTGCTGGGGGCCATTTCCGTGGCGGTGCTGCTGCTCACCAGCGTGTTGGCCATCGGCATTTACCGCCGGCGCCTGCCGGAACAGCCTCATCGGGACAGCCTGTTGGTCAAGGCCGGGCGCCGCACACTGCGCCTGCCGGGCCGACGCCTGACCTTCCTGCAACTGGTGATCACCGCGCTGGACGTCGCCGCCGCCGCCACCGTGTTGTATCTGTTGCTGCCCGAGGCGCCGCCGTTCGGCGCTTTCCTGCTGGTGTACCTGCTGGCGCTGGCCGCCGGGGTGCTCAGCCATGTACCGGGCGGTGTCGGCGTGTTCGAAGCGATCCTGCTGGCCGCGTTTGCCGACAAACTCGGCGCCGCCCCACTGGCCGCCGCGCTGTTGCTGTATCGCTTGATCTACGTGCTGCTGCCGATGCTGGTGGCTTGCGTATTGCTGCTGATCAATGAAGCGCAACGGCTGTTCCAGACGCGCCAGACCCTGCGGGCGGCATCGGGCTTCGCGGCACCGATCCTGGCAGTGCTGGTGTTCCTCTCGGGCGTGGTGCTGCTGTTTTCCGGGGTGACACCAGAAATCGACACCCGCCTGGAGCACATCGGTTTCCTGATCCCTCATCGGCTGGTCGACGCTTCGCACTTCGGTGCCAGCCTGGTGGGCGTGTTGTGCCTGTTGCTCGCCCAGGGGCTGCGTCGCCGCCTGTCGGCGGCCTGGATGCTGACCACTATTTTGCTGCTGGTGGGCGCCCTGCTCTCCCTACTCAAGGGTTTTGACTGGGAAGAAGCCACGTTGTTGACGCTGACGGCCTCCCTGCTGGCGGTATTCCGACGTTCCTTCTATCGTCCGAGTCGCCTGACCGAGCTGCCGTTTTCCCCACTGTTCCTGATCGCCAGCCTTTGCGTGCTTGGCGCGTCGATCTGGCTGTTGCTGTTTGCTTACCAGGACGTGCCCTACAGCCATCAACTCTGGTGGCAGTTCACCCTCGACGCCGACGCCCCTCGTGGCCTGCGCTCGCTGCTGGGGGCGGCAGTGCTGCTGGTGGTGGTGTCCCTGACCTGGCTGCTGCGCACCGCCCGGCCGGTGATCCATTTGCCGACCGCAGAAGAACTGGAGCGGGCCAAGACGATCCTCATGGCGTCTTCGCAACCCGACGGTGGCCTGGCCCTGACCGGTGACAAGGCATTGCTGTTTCACCCCAACGACGAAGCCTTCCTGATGTATGCCCGCCGTGGTCGCAGCCTGGTGGCGTTGTATGACCCTATCGGGCCAACCCAACAACGGGCCGAAATGATCTGGCAGTTCCGTGACCTGTGTGACATCCACCATGCCCGCCCGGTGTTCTACCAGGTGCGTGCCGAGAACCTGCCGTACTACATGGACATCGGCCTGACAGCCATCAAGCTGGGCGAGGAAGCACGGGTCGACCTCAAGCGTTTCGATCTCGAAGCCAAGGGCAAAGAGATGAAGGACTTGCGTTACACTTGGAATCGCGGCACCCGTGACGGGCTTTCGCTGGAGATCCACGAACCGGGCCAGGCGCCGATGGATGAGCTCAAGGTCATTTCCGATGCCTGGCTGACCGGCAAGAACGTGCGCGAGAAAGGTTTTTCCCTGGGCCGTTTCAGCGACGACTACCTCAAGCACTTTCGTATCGCGGTGATTCGATTCGAAGGCCGCCCGGTTGCATTCGCCAACCTGCTGGAGACCCACAGCCATGATCTGGCCAGCCTCGACCTGATGCGCGCCCACCCCGAAGCCCCGAAGCTGACCATGGAGTTCATGATGGTCGGCCTCATCCAACACTATAAGAACCATGACTATGCCCGCTTCAGCCTGGGCATGGTCCCACTGTCGGGCCTGCAGCCGCGTCGTGGCGCACCGCTGACCCAGCGCCTAGGCTCGATGGTGTTCCGCCGTGGCGAGCAGCTCTACAACTTCCAGGGGCTGCGCCGCTTCAAAGATAAATTCCAGCCTGACTGGGAACCTCGTTACATGGCCGTGCCCGCCGGACTCGATCCGCTGGTGGCGCTGGCCGATACTGCCGCCCTGATTGCAGGCGGCCTGACTGGACTGGTGAAACGCTGATGATGCAACGCTCCTGGCGATACGTAGTGGCCGCCCTGCTGGTGCTGGCGGTGATTCTCGGTGGCGGTTACTGGTACTGGAACCGCCCGGCCCCGCAACCCACCCTGGAACAACTGGCGCCCGCCGACGGCGTGGCAATGACCCGGGTCATCCCTGGCACCAAGCCACGTGCCCAGGTGCTGGTGGCGGTCAATGAAGACCAGAAGCTCAGCGACACCCAATTGACGACCCTCAGCCGCAGCGGCTCGGCACAGATCGTCCAGGTGATCCTGCCCAAGGACTGCATGCTGCAAGGCCGCGCCCTGCAAGCGGGCCTGCGGCAGCTCCAGGGGCCGGCCACGCTGGTTAGCGGCATCGGCCCTGGCGCCGTGCTGGCCTGGCGCTGGCTGGCCGAGCAGAAAGACGACAAGGCCAAGGCCGTTTCGGTGGACCTGGCCCTGGAAAAACCCGGCTGCACGCACTTGCTGCCCAAAAGCGCGGCCCATGGCCACTGGCTGGTGGCGTGGAACGATAACCCTGACGACACCAGCGCCGGTTTCGTACGGGATCAGAAAAATGCCGAAACCAGCATCAGCGACTACGACATCAACCTGCCGCAAGTGCTGAACAACGAACTGCGCAAGATCCTGGTAGGCGCCGACAAGGGCAAGGGTGGCCTGAGCATCCCGGTGGTGGAAGTCCCAGCCAGCCAGGCGCGGGACACCGTAACCCTGTTCCTCTCCGGCGACGGTGGCTGGCGTGACCTGGACCGCGACGTGGCCGATGAAATGGCCAAGATCGGCTACCCAGTGGTCGGTATCGACACCCTGCGCTACTACTGGCAGCACAAGAGCCCTGAGCAGAGCGCGGTCGACCTGGCCGAACTGATGCAGCACTACCGTCAGATCTGGGGCACCAAGCGCTTCATCCTGACCGGCTACTCCTTCGGCGCCGACGTGCTGCCGGCCATCTACAATCGCCTGCCAGCCACCGAACAACAGCGGGTCGATGCGATCATCCTGCTGGCCTTCGCCCGCACCGGCAGCTTCGAGATCGAAGTCGAAGGCTGGCTCGGCAACGCCGGCACCGAGGCGGCCACCGGCCCGGAAATGGCCAAGCTGCCTGCCGAGAAAGTGGTGTGCATCTATGGCGGCGAAGAGGCTGACGAAAGCGGTTGCACCGACAAGACCGCCGTGGGCGAAGCCATCAAACTGCCTGGCGGCCACCACTTTGACGAAAACTACCCGGCCCTGGCCAAGCGCCTGATCGATGAGATCAACAAGCGCCAGAGCAAGCCTGCCGACCAGTGACCTGATGCAGGCTTAACGAGAAGCCCCTGCAGCCTTTACGGATGCAGGGGCTTTTTTGTGGTCGTTCGATTTGCACATACCCCTGTTGGAGCGAGCCTGCTCGCGATGACGGCAGCACAGTCAACATCACCGTCAACTGACCCTCAGCTATCGCGAGCAGGCTCGCTCCCACAAGGATTCATTAGCATCTTACATTTGGGTCGCCCACAAAAAAGCCACCGCCGCCGCAAGGCAACGGGGGCTTCTTGCCCAGGCTTACATTTCGACCTGCGTTCCCAATTCAATCACCCGGTTCAGCGGCAGATTGAAGAAGCGCAGATTGCCGTTGGCATTTTTCAGCATGAAGGCGAACAGTATCTCGCGCCAGCGGGCCATACCCTCGAGCTTGGAGGCAATGACGGTCTCGCGGCTGAGGAAGTAGGTCGTGCGCATCGGACTGAAGTCCAGGTCATCCAGATGGCAAAGCTTGAGCGCCTGCGGGACGTCCGGCTCGTCGGTAAAGCCGAAGTGCAGGATCACCCGGAAGAACCCTTCGCCATAGGCGTCGACCTCGAAGCGCCGTTGCGGCGGCACCCGGGGGATATCTTCATAGACCACCGTCAGCAGTACGACTTGCTCATGCAGCACCTGATTGTGCAACAGGTTGTGCAACAACGCGTGGGGCACTGCGTCCGAACGCGCGGTCAGGAACACGGCGGTACCCTGGACACGGTGAGGGGGCTGCACGCGGATGCTGCTAATGAAGATCGGCAGCGGCAGCGCCCCTTCATCCAGGCGATCCACCAGCAACTGCTTGCCGCGCTTCCAGGTGGTCATCAGCACGAACAAGGCAATGCCGGCGATGACCGGGAAAGCGCCGCCCTGGATGATCTTCGGCACGTTGGCAGCGAAGTACAGGCCGTCCACCAGCAGGAAACCGAACAACAGCGGCACCGCCAGAAACGGCGGCCATTTCCACAACAGCAGGATCACCGAGGACACCAGGATCGTGGTCATCAGCATGGTACCGGTCACTGCCACGCCGTAGGCCGAGGCCAGCGCGCCGGAAGACTCGAAACCCAGTACCAGCAGCACCACGCCGACCATCAGCGACCAGTTCACCGCACCGATGTAGATCTGGCCCTGCTCGGCGCTGGAGGTGTGCTGGATGTACATGCGCGGGATATAACCGAGCTGAATCGCCTGACGCGTCAGGGAGAACGCGCCGGAAATCACCGCTTGCGAAGCGATCACCGTGGCCAGGGTCGACAGGCCCACCAACGGGATCAGTGCCCAGCTTGGCGCCAGCAGATAGAACGGGTTGCGCGCCGCTTCCGGGTCACCCAGCAGCAACGCCCCTTGGCCGAAATAATTGAGCACCAGCGCCGGCAACACCAAGATGAACCAAGCCCGGGCGATCGGTTTGCGGCCGAAGTGGCCCATGTCGGCGTACAGGGCTTCGGCGCCGGTCAGTGCCAGCACCACCGCGCCAAGGATCGCCACACCCATGCCAGGATGGACGACAAAAAAGCGCACAGCCCAGGCCGGGTTGATCGCATGCATCACTTCCGGTTGCTGACTGATGCCGTAAACGCCAAGAGCGCCGAGCACCAGGAACCAGGTGACCATGATCGGGCCAAACAGGATGCCAATCCGTGCGGTACCGTGGCGCTGGATCAGGAACAACCCCACCAGCACCACCAGCGACAACGGCACCACCCAGTGATCGATGCCTTCGAACGCCAGGCCAAGGCCTTCAATTGCCGAGAGTACGGAAATCGCCGGGGTGATCATGCTGTCGCCGTAGAACAGCGCCGCACCGATCAAGCCGCAGACCACCAGGAATGTCCGCAGTCGTGCCTTTCCCGCCGCCGCTCGCCGCGCCAGGGCAGTGAGCGCCATGATCCCGCCCTCGCCCTGGTTGTCGGCGCGCAGGACGAACATCATGTACTTGATCGACACGACCCAGATCAGCGACCAGAAAATCAGCGAGAGAATCCCCAGCACCCCATCGTGATTGACAGGCACGCCATAGGCACCGGAAAACACTTCCTTGAGGGTGTACAACGGGCTTGTGCCGATATCGCCATAAACCACTCCGACCGCCGCGACCAGCATGCTCAGCGGCTTCGCTGCCGAATGCTCGGCACCCGCCGCCTGACTACTTGCATGACCCATCCAACACTCCCGATTCCCAGACCTGTCTTCTTGAACGAAGCACTTTGTTTTGCTGAAGCAGCATGCGCTGTTTTACGTATTGTTACAGACGTTTCGTTGACTGTAGCAATCGTCAGAACGCAAAGGCGCGAAGCATAGCGCAGCACTCGTCGCATTTCCCGGTATAAAGCTGGTCAAGTGCGTCGGCCATGGATAGAATTGCGCACTTTTTGATCAGAGGCGCGCCAGGCGCCCTGTCTCGGCAAGAGACGATCCCCCTACACCGAGGTTAGACATGTCCACCACTACCGCGCCAGCCAATCCGAAGGTTGGCTTCGTATCCCTGGGTTGCCCGAAGGCTCTGGTCGACTCCGAGCGCATCCTGACCCAACTGCGCATGGAAGGCTATGACGTAGTGTCCACTTACCAGGACGCCGACGTGGTGGTGGTCAACACCTGCGGCTTCATCGATTCGGCCAAGGCCGAGTCCCTGGAAGTGATCGGCGAAGCCATCAAGGAAAACGGCAAGGTCATCGTCACCGGCTGCATGGGCGTGGAAGAAGGCAACATCCGCAACGTGCACCCGAGCGTGTTGTCCGTGACCGGACCGCAGCAGTACGAACAGGTGGTCAATGCCGTCCACGACGTGGTGCCACCGCGCCAGAACCACAACCCGCTGATCGACCTGGTGCCGCCACAAGGCATCAAGCTGACCCCGCGCCACTATGCCTACCTGAAGATTTCCGAAGGCTGCAATCACAGCTGCAGCTTCTGCATCATCCCGTCGATGCGCGGCAAGTTGGTGAGCCGCCCGGTAGGTGATGTGCTCGACGAGGCCCAGCGCCTGGTCAAGGCCGGCGTCAAGGAGCTGCTGGTGATCTCCCAGGACACCAGCGCCTACGGCGTCGACGTGAAATACCGCACCGGCTTCTGGAACGGCGCGCCGGTGAAAACCCGCATGACCGAACTGTGCGAAGCCCTCAGCACCCTCGGCGTCTGGGTCCGCCTGCATTACGTCTACCCGTACCCGCATGTCGACGAACTGATCCCGCTGATGGCCGCCGGCAAGATCCTGCCGTACCTGGACATCCCGTTCCAGCACGCCAGCCCGAAGGTCCTCAAGGCCATGAAGCGCCCGGCGTTCGAAGACAAGACCCTGGCTCGGATCAAGAACTGGCGCGAAATCTGCCCCGACCTGATCATCCGCTCGACCTTCATCGTCGGCTTCCCCGGTGAAACCGAAGAAGACTTCCAGTACCTCCTGGACTGGCTGACCGAAGCCCAGCTCGACCGCGTCGGCTGCTTCCAGTACTCGCCCGTCGAAGGCGCACCGGCTAACGACCTGGACCTGGACGTGGTGCCGGACGACGTCAAGCAGGACCGTTGGGAACGTTTCATGGCGCACCAGCAAGCCATCAGTTCGGCGCGCCTGCAAATGCGCATCGGCCGTGAAATCGAAGTGCTGGTGGATGAAGTGGACGAGCAAGGTGCCGTGGGCCGCTGCTTCTTCGACGCCCCGGAAATCGATGGCAACGTCTTCATCGACAATGGCAGCAACCTCAAGCCGGGTGACAAGGTCTGGTGCAAGGTGACCGACGCCGACGAATACGACTTGTGGGCTGAACAGATCGGTTGATCTGCCGCGCTTTACAGGCTGCTGCATGACCTGTGGGAGCCGAGCTTGCTCGCGATGGCGGTGTATCAGTCAGCATGAAAGTTGGCTGACACGACGCCATCGCGAGCAAGCTCGGCTCCCACAGATGCTTTCACAAGCCGAAAAATTGAAAAGCCCTGCCTTGCGACAAGATGCAGGGCTTTTTTACGGCTATCGTATGAAGAAATCCGGGACATCCAGCACAAGGAACTGACGGGCATGCGCCAGCATTCGGTCATCCACACCCCCAAACCCAGCGATTATCAGGAACTGACCCAGGTCTGGGAGGCTTCGGTGCGGGCCACTCATGACTTTCTGCCGGACAGCTATATCGAGCTGCTGAAAAACCTGGTGCTCACCCGTTACCTCGATGCGGTCATGCTCATCTGCACCCGGGATACTCGCCAGCGAATCACCGGTTTCGCCGGTGTTGCCGCCGGCAAGATCGAGATGCTCTTCATCGACCCGCAACACCGTGGCCAGGGCCTGGGCAAACAACTGCTGCACTACGCCATGGAACACCTGAACGCCGATCAACTGGACGTCAACGAACAGAACCCGCAAGCCCTGGGCTTTTACCTCAAGCAGGGGTTCGAAGTGATTGGGCGCTCGGCACGGGATGGCATGAACCAGCCTTATCCACTGCTGCACATGCGCTACAAACAGCCCGACCTGAAGGCCCGACGCGGCTAAAAGCCACACGAGGCAAATGGACCCGCGATTAACCCGCGCCAGGCAGGTACAATGCCCACCCTCTTTTTGTTACGGCCCTGTCATGACTGACCCGATTCGTCTCTCCAAACGCCTCATCGAACTCGTCGGCTGCTCCCGTCGGGAGGCTGAGCTGTTCATCGAGGGCGGCTGGGTCACCGTGGATGGCGAAGTGATCGATGAACCGCAGTTCAAGGTCACTACCCAGAAAGTCGAACTCGATCCCGAGGCCAAGGCCACCGCGCCGGAGCCGGTGACCCTGCTGCTGAACGTCCCGGCAGGCACCGATGTAGACACTGCAATGGCCTCCCTTGGACCGCAGACCCTGAGCGAAGAACATCGCTTCGGCAAGCGGCCGCTCAAGGGCCACTTCCTGCGCCTGACCGCCAGCGCCGACCTGCAGGCCAACGCCAGCGGGCTGCTGGTGTTCACCCAGGACTGGAAGATCCTGCGCAAGCTCACCGCCGACGCCGCCAAGATCGAGCAGGAATACGTGGTCGAAGTCGAAGGCGAGATGGTCGCCCATGGCCTCAATCGCCTGAACCATGGCTTGAGCTACAAGGGCAAGGAACTGCCGGCGGTCAAGGCCAGCTGGCAGAACGAGAACCGCCTGCGCTTCGCCATGAAAAACCCGCAACCGGGTGTGATCGCACTGTTTTGCCAGGCGGTCGGCCTCAAGGTGGTCGCCATCCGCCGCATCCGCATCGGCGGCGTGTCCATCGGCAAGGTGCCGCTGGGCCAGTGGCGCTACCTGTCCGCCAAAGAGAAATTCTAATTTTCCGGCGCCCCGCAGAGCCGGGGCGCCCATTGCCGATTGATCAGGACTGCACACATGATTCACAACGACGTACTGCGCAGCGTGCGCTACATGCTCGACATCAGCGACAAGAAAGTCATCGAGATCATCAAGCTCGGCGGCCTGGAAGTCTCCCTGGCGGACCTGGCGGGCTACCTCAAGAAAGACGAGGAAGAAGGCTTCGTGTTCTGCCCTGACGAGGTCATGGCGCATTTTCTCGACGGTCTGGTGATCTTCAAGCGTGGCAAGGACGAAAGTCGTCCGCCGCAGCCGATCGAAGTGCCGGTGACCAATAACATCATCCTCAAGAAACTGCGGGTGGCCTTCGAACTGAAGGAAGACGACATGCACGCCATCCTCAAGGCCGCCGAGTTCCCGGTGTCCAAGCCGGAGCTGAGCGCGCTGTTCCGCAAATTCGGACATACCAACTACCGCCCTTGCGGCGACCAGTTGCTGCGCAACTTCCTCAAGGGCCTGACGCTGCGCGTGCGCGGCTGACCTTGAAGGGCCGCTGATTCTTGAATATCTGCTGACTTTTGCAGAGCTGTTGTGGCGAGGGGATTTATCCCCGCTGGGCTGCGAAGCGGCCCCCAAACCAGACAACTCGGTGTAACAGGAAGATTGAGTTCACTTCTTTTAGGACTGCTGCGCAGCCCAACGGGGATAAATCCCCTCGCCACAAAAAAGTTCTCGCCATACGAACAGTGTCAATCTTGGCCGCGCGTTATGATGCTCTTTCAACCTCGCCCCGATCCCTGCCCATGACCTACACCGTCTCCCCCATCGGCTTCGTCCGCTCCTGCTTCAAGGAGAAGTTCGCCATCCCCCGTCAACCGCAACTGGCCCCGGCCGCGCGCGGTGTGCTGGAGCTGGTGGCGCCGTTCGATCAGGGAGATGCGGTGCAAGGGCTGGAGCAGGTCAGTCATGTCTGGCTGCTGTTCCTGTTCCATCAGGCCCTGGAAGACAAGCCACGGTTGAAGGTTCGTCCACCGCGCCTGGGCGGCAATAAGTCCATGGGCGTATTCGCCACCCGCGCCACCCACCGACCCAACGGCATCGGCCAGTCGGTGGTGAAGCTGGAACGGGTCGAAGCCGGGCGCCTGTGGATCTCGGGTATCGATTTGCTGGACGGCACGCCAGTGCTGGACATCAAGCCCTACGTGCCCTACGCCGACATCATCGATTCGGCGTCCAACGACATTGCCAGCGCCGCGCCTGAGCTGATCCCCGTGCAATGGGCGGACACCGCCCTGCTGCAGGCCCAAGATCACGCCACGCGCCTGGAAGAGCCCTTGGTGGCGCTGATTGAACAGTGCCTGGCCCAAGACCCACGCCCGGCGTACCAGATTCCTACAGCCGAGCGGGAATACGGCGCGCAGTTCTGGGACCTGGACGTTCGCTGGCATTACCCACAGCCGGGGGTGATCCGGGTGCTGGAAGTGATTCCGGCGAAATCGTAACCGCCAGAAACGAAAAAGCCCGCGCTGCCTTCTTCAGGTAGCGCGGGCTTTTTTTGGCTGTCTGGACCGAGTCACGACCATCGCGAGCAGTCTCGCTCCCACATTTGATCTGCAGTGGACACGAGATTTGTGTTCACACAGGATTCATTGTGGGAGCGAGCCTGCTCGCGATGGCGATCATTCAGTCACCGCAGATGTCGAGGTTTACTTCTCTACAAACGCCCGCTCGATCAGGTAATCACCTGGCTCGCGCATACGCGGCGAAACGGTCAGGCCGAAGCTGTTGAGCACTTCGCTGGTCTCGTCGAGCATGCTTGGGCTGCCGCACAACATGGCGCGGTCGTCCTGCGGATTGATCGGCGGCAGGCCGATGTCGCGGAACAGCTTGCCACTGCGCATCAGGTCGGTCAGGCGACCTTCGTTCTCGAACGGTTCGCGCGTCACGGTCGGGTAGTAGATCAGCTTTTCACGCAGCGCTTCGCCGAAGAACTCGTTCTGCGGCAAGTGCTCGGTGATGAATTCGCGATAGGCGACTTCATTGACGTAACGTACGCCGTGGCACAGGATCACCTTTTCGAAACGCTCGTAGGTTTCCGGATCCTGGATGACGCTCATGAACGGCGCCAGGCCAGTGCCGGTGCTGAGCAGGTACAAATGCTTGCCAGGCTTGAGATCGTCCAGTACCAGCGTGCCGGTGGGCTTCTTGCTGATGATGATCTCGTCGCCTTCCTTCAAGTGCTGCAACTGGGAGGTCAGCGGACCGTCAGGCACCTTGATGCTGAAGAACTCGAGATGCTCTTCCCAGTTCGGGCTGGCAATCGAGTAAGCGCGCATGAGCGGGCGGCCGTTGGGCTGTTGCAGGCCGATCATCACGAACTGGCCGTTCTCGAAGCGCAGGCCCGGATCGCGGGTGCACTTGAAGCTGAACAGAGTGTCGTTCCAGTGATGAACACTGAGGACACGCTCGTGGTTCATGTTGCTCATGTACGGTGACTCCTGGGGAATGATGCCTGCGTCGTTAATTTGCGCAATTGCATCGCATTCTAATGGCGGCGACAATATCTGTTAAATGGATTATTAAGATAAGGGTTATCGGTTATATCGATATGCGATTTACTCTTCGTCAACTTCAAGTCTTCGTCGCCGTCGCTCAGCAAGAGAGTGTGTCCCGTGCTGCGGGCCTGCTCAATCTATCGCAGTCGGCCGCCAGCACCTCCATCACTGAACTGGAGCGCCAATCCAGCTGCCAGTTGTTCGACCGCGCCGGCAAACGCCTGAGCCTCAATGCCCTGGGCAAACAGCTGCTGCCCCAGGCCGTGGCGCTGCTGGACCAGGCCAAGGAGATCGAAGACCTGCTCAATGGCAAGTCCGGTTTCGGCTCATTGGCGGTCGGCGCCACGCTGACCATCGGCAATTACCTGGCGACCCTGCTGATCGGCGGCTTCATGCAGCGCCATCCGGAAAGCCAGGTGAAGCTGCACGTGCAGAACACTGCCAATATCGTGCACCAGGTTGCCCACTATGAAATTGATCTGGGTCTAATCGAAGGTGACTGCAGCCATCCGGACATCGAGGTGCAGAGCTGGGTCGAGGACGAACTGGTGGTGTTCTGCGCCCCCCAACACCCGCTGGCCAAGCGCGGCCAGGCGACCATGGAGGAACTGACCCATGAGGCCTGGATCCTGCGAGAACAGGGTTCCGGCACCCGCCTGACCTTCGACCAAGCCATGCGCCACCACCGCAGTGCGCTGAACATCCGCCTGGAACTGGAACACACCGAAGCGATCAAGCGCGCCGTGGAGTCCGGCCTGGGCATTGGCTGCATTTCACGCCTGGCCCTGCGCGACGCCTTCCGCCGCGGCAGCCTCGTCGCGGTGGAAACCCCGGACATGGACCTGGCGCGGCAGTTTTATTTCATCTGGCATAAACAGAAGTACCAGACCTCGGCCATGCGTGAATTCCTCGAACTGTGCCGAGCGTTCACCGCCGGGGCCCAACGCAGCGACGAAATCGTGCTGCCGGCCATTGCCTGAGCCGCTACAACAGCACCACGCCCCAGACCAACGCGATCATTGTCAGGGCGACGAACTGGGCGGCGCTGCCCATGTCCTTGGCGTTTTTCGACAATGGGTGCAGTTCCAGGGAGATGCGGTCGATGGCCGCCTCCACCGCCGAGTTGAGCAGCTCCACGATCAATGCCAGCAGACACACGGCTATCAGCAGCGCCTGCTCGACACGACTGACGTTCAGGAAGAATGACAACGGAATCAGCACGACGTTGAGCAGCACCAGCTGACGGAAAGCCGCTTCGCCGACAAAAGCCGCACGCAGTCCGTCCAAGGAATAGCCGGAGGCGTTGAGGATGCGTTTCAGGCCGGTCTGGCCTTTAAAAGGTGACATAGAGTGGGCAACTGATCGAAAAGGAGTGGAGAAGCTAATTCAAACCCGGTCAAAAAAGCGTGAATCAGAACACTAAGCCTGCGGTGAAATTGACTCAAGTTGTTGCAACAGCAAGGCTGCCTGGGTCCGGGTGCGCACGTTCAGCTTACGAAAGATCGCCGTGACGTGAGCCTTGATGGTGGCCTCCGACACGTTCAGCTCATAGGCAATCTGCTTGTTCAGCAGGCCTTCGCAGACCATGGTCAACACCCGAAACTGCTGCGGCGTGAGGCTGGCCAGCCCCTCGCTGGCGGCCTTGGCTTCCTCGGACACGCTCACTGCTTCGAACGCCTGGGGCGGCCAGCAGACATCGCCGTCCAGGACCGCTTTCACAGCCTTCTGGATCATCTCCAGGGAACTGGACTTGGGTATGAAGCCACTGGCACCGAACTCCCGGGCCTTGACCATCACCGAGGCTTCTTCCTGGGCCGAGACCATGACCACGGGGATCTGCGGGTATTGGCCGCGCAACAGCACCAGCCCGGAAAACCCATAGGCACCGGGCATGTTCAGATCCAGCAGCACCAGGTCCCAATCGGCCTTCGCCGTCAGTTGGACCTCCAGTTCCGCGATACTGGCCACCTCCGTCAACCGGACAGCCGGGCCAAGGCCCAGGGTCACTGCCTGATGCAACGCGCTGCGAAAGAGCGGGTGGTCATCGGCAATCAGGATTTCGTATGTGGCCATTTTTTCCAATGATCCTGTTTTTAATGGCAGGCCCGATGCATTCGCGCCTCGCCAAGACAACTCAAGACACCGCCATGCAGCGGCATCCACAGGGGCACGTTCAACGCCAAACATGGCGTTTCAAACATCGGCTGCACCCGGGTCGGCGCCAAGCATGCCCAGCGAAGCCGGGGTGGTCAAGCAGCACGGCCGCCCCTGTGTCCAGTATGGGCCACTATTGGGCCAATACCGCCTGCGGTGTACCGATAAAGGCTTGCAACTGCGCGTGCGCCGGGGTCGACACGTTCACCTCCTGCTGCCCCTTGGCCCCCAGGTAATGCTGGCTGAACACATCGAAATAGGCGTCCAGGGCCGACGCGGCGTCGGTGTCCCCCGCCAGTTCCAGACACAACGCCGCCACTTCGGCGGTGCATAGGTGCTCGCTACGGGTCGAACGGCGCAAGCGGTAGCGCGACAGTCTGTCGGGTAGCAGGCTCAGGATCGGCAGCCGGTCGAAATACGGGCTTTTACGGAAAATCTTCCGCGCCTCCGTCCAGGTCGCGTCCAGCAGAATGAACAACGGGCGCTTGGAATGATCGAGGTCAACCGTGTGGGTAACCCGCGATGGCTCGACGTATTCGCCAGGAAACACCAGGTACGGTTGCCATTGCGGATCGTTCAGCAATGCCAGCAGTTGTTCATCAACGTCGGTACGCGACCAGATGAATGCATGATTGTCGCGCACCACATCGGCAATCAGCCAACCGGTGTTGCTCGGCTTGAACACTTCCTTGTTGGTCATGATCAGGCAGACCCCGGAGCGGGTCTCGACGCTAGGACGCCAGGCGCACAGGCAATGGCTCTCGATCACTCGGCAAGCGCTGCAACGGGGGGCGCGCCAACCACGGGCCTGGATCGGCTTGATTCCTTCGTCGATGCGCTGGTCGCGCAGGCGGGCTACGGCGTTAGGGGCATGATTCATCGTGGGTGACGCCGACAGACAGGAAAACTCGACACGAACGACACTCGGCAGGGCAATAAAGGCCGGCAGTCTACCAGAGCGCACGAGCCTGTACCGTCCACCCTGGCTCCCCTATAATTCCCGGCCACTGAACGCACAGTCATGTGATCGGTCGAACCACCAGTCACTGAACCAGGAGAGTTTCATGCTGCGCCTTATCGTCCCTACCGTTGCCGTTTTGCTGGCAACGTCCCTCAGCGCTCAGGCTGCCTCGCTGAAAGAACTCGAACTGAACAAGATGCTGCAGAACGTCGCCAGGGAAAGTAGCGTCGGTACGCCACGGGCGATCAACGAAGACATCCTCGACCAGGGTTACACCGTCGAAGGCACCGAGTTGATCAATCACCTGAGCGTGCAAAGCAGCCATGCGCAGAAAATGCGCGCTGACCCCAAGGCCGTGTATTTCCAGCTGGGCTCCACGGTGTGCACTAATCCGGGCTTCCGCAAGCTGATGGCCAAGGGCGCGACCATGCGCTACGAGTTCACCGAAGTTAAGACCAACCGCCCGGTCGCGACCGAGCGCTTCCAGGAATCGGACTGCCCGAAACCGGCCAAGACCAAGAAGTAATCAACCCAAGCGTGCGCGCCGCTGCTCATCGTCGGCGCGCAGTTCGGCTACCAGCGCTTGCAGATAACGCGAGCGCCAAGTCCGGCCTTCCAGCCGTCGGCAGCATTCCTCTTCAAGACTTACCTGATTGGCCTTAGCCGCTTCCAACAACGTCAGGTATAACTGCCTGTCGAGTTCCAGAGTCACCCTGGCCATCTCTCCCGCCTCCATGCCCTATCCGCTTCAGTCCATCGCCTGACGCCCAGCCCTGAGCGCCGAATTGCATTGGCACGCTTGTTATCAGTAAATCAGAGCGGCACGTAGCCAGTCGCTAATCTGACGAGCGGTGGGGTATTTCAGCGGTTGCCAACGGTCACTTTTGAGCGCCATGATCAGGGCTACGAAGATCAGCTAGATTCAGAAGTATCTTTTGTCATCGGGCAGAACGAGGCTGCCCTGCCAGTACCTTGCCGTGTGATTGTTTTCATCCAAGGGAAAAACGGAACCTGTTGGATGGCTTGATCGCTTTGTTGCAGACCGCGTCGAGCCAGGTCGAACGTCCAGGCACGGGCCTGGGCCGACAACGACACACGGAGTGTCGTGGCCCTGACGAATCTCTCGTTCGGGCCAGGGTTCTGTTAAGAAGGAGAAGTTGAATGCCTTACAAACCGAATGACCTGCTCAGTCGTCATTTTGAGAACCACGGCCACGACCTCACCCGCAAGGTCGAAGAGCAACTCAACCTGGTGTCCCCCAACAGCCCCAACCTCCCCATTTACCGCGACATGATCCTGACCGTGCTGCGCATGGCCCAGGAAGATCACAACCGCTGGAATGCCAAGATCACGTTACAGGCCCTGCGGGAACTGGAGCACGCCTTCCGTACGCTCGAACAGTTCAAGGGCCGGCGCAAGGTCACCGTCTTCGGCTCGGCCCGAACGCCCATCGAACATCCTTTGTATGGCCTGGCCCGAGAGCTGGGGGCTGCGCTGGCCCGTTCGGACATGATGGTCATCACCGGTGCAGGCGGTGGCATCATGGCCGCTGCCCACGAAGGCGCGGGGCGTGACCATAGCCTGGGATTCAATATCACCCTGCCTTTCGAGCAGCACGCAAACCCGACCGTTGAAGGCACGCCGAACCTGCTGCCGTTCCACTTCTTCTTCACCCGCAAACTGTTTTTCGTCAAAGAGGCCGATGCACTGGTGCTCTGCCCCGGCGGTTTCGGCACGCTAGATGAGGCTCTGGAAGTCCTGACGCTGGTGCAGACAGGCAAGAGCCCGCTGGTACCGGTTGTCTTGCTGGATGTCCCAGGGGGCAAGTTCTGGCAAGGTGCCCTGGATTTTATCCGTGAGCAATTGGAGCAAAACCGCTACATCCTGCCCACTGACATGAAACTGATGCGCCTGGTGTACAACGCTGAAGACGCCGTGGAAGAGATCAACCAGTTCTACCGCAACTTCCACTCCAGTCGCTGGCTCAAGCATCAGTTCGTGATCCGCATGAATCACAAGCTAAGCGAACAGGCATTGCAGCAGATGCAGGCGGATTTTGCCGACCTGTGCCTGAACGACTGCTTCCATCAACATGAGTACAGCGGTGAAGAGCACGACGAGCCCCGCTTCAGTCATCTGACGCGACTGGCGTTTACTTTCAATGCCCGAGATCACGGCCGCTTGAGGGAACTGGTGGACTTCATCAATTTGCCGGAAAACTGGGCCCAACCCGCCCAAAAGCCCCATCCCCTCACGTGGGAGCCGATCAAGGTAACCTGAGCCCATAAAAAAACGGCCCGCTATCGAAATAGCGGGCCGTTTTATTTAATCGTCCATACCGCGACCGCTGAACAAGCGGTTGATCATTTCCATGGAGTAGCCTCGGTACGCCAGGAAACGCCCTTGCTTCGCGCGTTCTCGTGCATCGATGGGTAAATGCCCTGAGAACTTGCGACGCCAGGTGTCTGTCAGTTGCTCCTGCCAATCGATACCACTTTCGCGCAAGGCGAGTTCGATATCCGGGCGCTGCAAACCGCGCTGGCCCAGTTCCTCACGAATGCGCAAAGGCCCATAGCCGGAGCGGGCGCGATAAGAGACGAAGCTTTCCAAGTAACGGGACTCCGACAGCAGGCCCTCTTCAGTCAAACGATCAAGGGCCGTGTCGATCAACTCATCAGGCGCGCCACGCTGACGAAGTTTACGCGTCAGCTCAACTCGACCGTGCTCGCGTCTGGCGAGCAGGTCCATCGCGGTTCGCCGCACCGCGACGAGGGTATCGAGTACGGCGGTCATTGGATCGATCAGATGTCAGCGTCAGCCAGGTCGTCAGCGGTCTCGCGGTTGGCGACTGACTTGACGTCTGCCACTGGGCTCAGCAGCTTGTCACGCAGTTGCTTCTCGAGAGCCGCGGCAACTTCCGGATTATCTGCCAGGAACTTGGCCGAGTTGGCCTTGCCCTGACCGATCTTGGTGCCGTTGTAGGCATACCATGCGCCGGATTTTTCGACGAAACCGTGCAACACACCCAGGTCGATCATCTCGCCATTGAGGTAGATGCCCTTGCCATAAAGAATCTGGAACTCGGCCTGACGGAACGGCGAAGCCACCTTGTTCTTCACGACCTTGACGCGGGTTTCGCTGCCGACAACCTCATCACCTTCTTTCACCGCGCCAGTACGGCGGATGTCCAGGCGGACCGAGGCGTAGAACTTCAGCGCGTTACCACCAGTGGTGGTTTCCGGGCTGCCGAACATCACGCCGATCTTCATACGGATCTGGTTGATGAAGATCACCAGGCAGTTGGCATTCTTGATGTTACCGGTGATCTTGCGCAGGGCCTGGGACATCAGGCGAGCCTGGAGGCCCACGTGCATGTCGCCCATTTCACCTTCGATTTCAGCTTTAGGTACCAGCGCCGCCACGGAGTCGACGATGATCACGTCGACCGCATTGGAACGCACCAGCATGTCGGTGATTTCCAGGGCCTGCTCGCCGGTGTCCGGCTGGGAAACCAGCAGGTCATCGACGTTGACCCCCAGTTTGCCGGCATATTCCGGGTCCAGGGCGTGTTCGGCGTCGACGAAGGCGCAGGTCGCGCCGGCTTTTTGGGCCTGGGCGATCACGGACAAGGTCAATGTGGTTTTACCGGACGACTCAGGACCGTAGATTTCAACGATACGGCCTTTTGGCAGACCGCCGATGCCCAGTGCGATGTCCAGACCCAGGGAGCCAGTGGAGATGGAAGGAATAGCCTGACGGTCCTGATCGCCCATACGCATCACGGCACCCTTGCCGAATTGACGTTCGATCTGACCCAAGGCCGCAGCCAAGGCTTTCTTCTTGTTGTCGTCCATTAAAGTCCTCACGTAATCAATAAGGCCTGACGGCCAACACCTGTATAAGTAGCCAGTATTATTCCACAGCGTTCGAAGATCGCCTACCCCTGATTTGAGATTTCTACAGCGGCATGTTGCAGCAGCCCCTCTAGCGCGGCCTTCACCGTTTGTCGGCGAACCTCGTCGCGGTTGCCAGGAAAGAATTGCTGCTCGCTGACGACCTTCTCGCCAACGCCCCAGGCCAGCCAAACGGTGCCCACCGGTTTGTTCGGCGAACCACCGTCCGGTCCCGCGACTCCACTGACCGCCACAGCAAAACGCGCCAGGCTCTTGTGCTGGGCGCCCCGCACCATAGCCTCGACCACCTCGCGGCTGACCGCCCCGACCTTCTCGAACAACTCGGCCGGCACCTCCAGTTGCTGGCTCTTCTGGCGATTGGAATAAGTGACGTAACCGGCCTCGAACCAGGCCGAACTCCCGGGAATCCGGGTAATCGCCTCGGCAATCCCCCCGCCCGTACAGGATTCGGCCGTGGTCACATGGGCATTGAGCAATTGCAGGCGCCTGCCCAGTTCGGCGGCCAGTTCGGTAATGTCGTCCATGATGCTCTCCTGATTCGACACAATGGGGCCTACCGTACACGAGCAGTCGAAGCTTGCAAGGCTCGCCGGATTACCGACCCAGCGCTCTGATATAGGCCTGACAGGCCTGCAAGGCAATCAATCCGCGATCACCGGCGTCGGTGATGGCGATAATTCGTTGAGCATGCGCTGGGTCAAGTCGGGCTCTCGCTCCTCCATGAACCACGCCGCCGGCGCCGGTGGTGGCAGGCACTGCACAGCCGGCGGCAACATCATCGGCGTCGAGGAGGACTGACAGCCGGACATCGGCAGTAGCAAGGCGATCGCGCAGGCGATCCTGGTCACGTTGGGCATCGCTCAAGGCTCGGTAATGGGTTTGTTCGCTGGTGGAAAGTTGTTGCTCAAGGACGAGGCGTTTGTCCTGCTCGGCCTTTTGCTGCACCGCGGTCGCCTGGGTGATTTGATTCAGGGTTTCGGCCTGGGCCTGTGCGAGTCTGGCCAGTTGATGACCGTAGCGCCAGTCCTGGAACCGCCACGCGAGCATCGCCGAACCGCCGACCAGCAGCACGATTAATACAACAACACCCGGGGCACGGGACGAAAACGGCATCAGGTCGAAGGTTGACATAACACCGCCCTCGCCCGTGCCCAGAGTTGAAGACGATCCTCCAAGCCGTTCGAACCACCGTTGATACGGCGGGTGATGGTGGAGAACTGATCGCGGTCGGCCAGTTCGTTCAAGCCGTTCTGCTCCCAGAACCAGGCGGCGGATTCGGCGGCCCATTGCGGCCGTTCAAGAAGTTCAGGCAAGGCCAGTAGACGCTCGTCGCCGAACAAGCCGAGGCTGCAACGCAGATAGTTGTCGTGGCCGGTAATCTGGATCAGCCCGCGGCCACGATATTTCTGCCCGTCGCCGTCGGTCTGGGGCGTATTACCCAGGCGGGCAGCTAGGGTTCCGGTATCGTATTTTCCAAGGTATTGCTCGCCGCCCAGCTCACGTACATAACGCAATTGTCCCGACTCATGACCGACCTGGGCCAGGAACGCGGCCATGCGCTTGGGTGTGTCAATACGATGATGGGACATCGCAGTGTTTAGCACGGAAATAAAAACGCCCGCTTGGGCGCGGGCGTTGGGCATGATGTTGATGAGTTGCTGTTGCGTAAGGTCCATGTTCAGGTCATCGCAAGTGCATGATCAAAGATGTCCGGCCAGCCAGGACGGCGCAACCGGACGATATTCAGTGGTTGGAAAGTGCTCATCCTGCGACCAATCCCTCAGCGCCCGGCGATACACTTGGAGCTGTGTGTACTGTGCCTGGTCCAGCGTCGTACCGCCGCCGTCATCCATTTCGTCGCGATCCCTTGCGATGAGGCGGTCGGTTGCTGTGAGCAATGCATCACGCCAATTTTTTTCACTGACCATTCGTACCGTGAGCTCATTAACGAACAGCTCCGAGAGCACCGGACGACCTTTGGCGTCCGACTCGATACATTGGTTCAGGAAGGGTGCGGCAAACAACGTTCTATATTCTTCATCGCTGATCTTGATCGCGTCTTCAGGAAGACGGTCAGCGTGATCGAAAGAGTTGTAGAACCCGCCCGTGGATTGAGCGTAATAAATCAACATATTCACCTCCCCTTCAATAACCTATCGCTCGCCATAGTCCAGTCCAATTTGAATAGGCGCCATTGTAGTCCCGCCCATAAAGCCTGAACTGGCTCAGCGAGCCAGTGGATACTCCAAACGACGCGCAGGTGGGGCCTCCGTCGGTCACTACGATGTTTCTAACGGCATTGGGAAAGGACATTGGAAACGTTACGAGAACGCCGTTGGCATCCGCTCCACTGGAAGAGATACCCCACTGCTCGATAACGTATCCCGTCGGACTCGCTGTATCAGGCGTCCGTTTCCAGCCGTTGGGTTGCAATGAAGAAGTGGACATAGCCGAATACTTCAACGCCACAATACCGCCAATAAGACGCCATTGATTATTGAGCTTGATGAACTCCGCCGTTTCGCCCAGACCGACAGTGATTGTTCCCTGCGCACCATTCGAAGCGCACAGCACATCAACAGCGGATGCCGTCGAAACTGTAACGATGCCAGACCCCGCATTGACAATCGTTACCGTAGCACCCTGTATGATTTCGGCTGTAGCCGGCAGCTTGGCGGTAACCGGTGTATTACTGGCGAAACTGGCAACTCCGCCAACATCCGAGACCGTCAATGTCGCACCGGTGTTGTAAACATCGAACCCACCATAATGCATCCCTCGGCGGAGTACGTATTCAGTCGTTGCGACGGTCCTGCTATTATCGAATCGCGGCGCGGTGAGAAACAGCCCGCTACCTCGTAAGGCTGTGAGCAATTGGTTGTAGATGGTTTCTGACGGCGCTATCCCGGCGGCTTTAATGACATTGAGCAACTCCTGCGTCACCCCATTGCCCCAACTGGCGGGAATCAAGGAGCCCGGCGTCCCCACCAACGGATCCTCATCCACGAACCTGCCGTCCGACAGACCTGCACTGGGCACACTTTTTGGGTAATCCAAATTTTCGCTCCTGATTGGCCAGCGACCGAAACGAAGGCGATACAAAACCTCGCCTGTTGCTTAATTCAGCAGTGGCACCGGAAAATGAGAGTTTTTAAATGGCTGCCGTGGGCTGCTTAAGTAGCAGGCTCAGGTATGACAGGCCAGTTGATGTCGGTCGGAAAACCGATTTGATGCTGGATACGGTTCAATTCAACGCTATAGAGTTTCCACTCCATCAGCGCCAATTGTTCCTGATCGCTTGCCTGACCGATGTCTTCGGCGTACTGAAAGGGGGCAATTTTCTGAACGGCCTCCAGCAGCAGTTTTTCGCGCTTTTCCAAGGCTTCGCGCTTGATGTCAGCCAGTGGTAGCGGCTCGTCAACGACCCGAATATTATCCCGCCCGACATCGAAATTACCCGTGCGAGACTCGACCACGTGTATATCCGAAAAAACGCCGAACTCGGTCGGCCAAGGATATTGATTTTGAATCGCCTCATAGCGATCAACGCCTAAATCAAGTACAACCTCCCAACCTCCTATGCCCATAGCCTGCATGCGCTGCGCTTCAGAGAAGTAACGATCGCTACCGATTAGCGGATCGGCATAGGCTCGAAGTCGTTGTGTTTCGATTTCTCTGCGGGTTAATGGAGAAAGTTGGGGGGTGTCGATCCAGACTGGGCGTCCATTTTCAACCCCCAACTGCTTGCCTTCCGGTGGTGACTTCTTGGCATATATGCTCAGTTCTTTCTCAGTCAAAAGAATGGCATCCGTAGGCCAGTCTCCACTCGGATAAGTCCCATCAATCTTCCATGCGGCAGGAATAAAACCGTTTACTGAACTCGAATAGTACATAGCGATTCCTTAATTCCCGACGACAAAAAAGCCATAAAGCCCGAATGTTCCGGACGAGACAAACCGACCCGAAGAATTGGTCAGCGCGGTAGGATCGGTAGAAATGGTGAATACCGGTATCCCATTAGTTTGGTCAAACGCAATAGCCTGGCGTACCGCATTGGGAAACGCAATTGGCCAGTTCACCGTATGAGTAGCCGCTGTTGACGTGGCCTCTCCCCACTGAAGTATCAGGCCCCCTGGTACGTCTGGGATGCGAACATAATCGTTAACAGCAAAAGCTCTTCTTGGAAACCATGCGGTCAGGAGAGCCATCACCCCTGAAGGATTGGACATAACCGTTGTAAGTAAACCTGCCAATTGCTCGGCTGAGGTGCCGAATCTGGCAAGACCGATATTGGCTGTGGTGGCCTTTGTTCCACCCCCCGTGCAACTCAGCAACACCCATTTATCCAATGTCGCTGACCAAACGACACTGCACATACCATTCGCAACAATCTCACCCGCCTGAAGAGCAGACAACGCAAGCCCCACAATAGGCTTAGCGGTTAAATCGTTAGGTGAAAATGTACTAGCGCCTGTGTTGGCAGTTTTCGCTTTAAAACGCAAAACCATTCCATCAACCAGTGCGGACAAAACGGGCAGGTAGGCGACGGTGTAGATATTCGCGGCGCCATTATCTTGTGCGTAATTATCACTACCTGCCTGATTGAGACGTCGAATGGCTTGAATGAGCTGCGTAGAGTCCGCCTCATTCGGATTGAGTCCAGCTTCATCGATAACATTCAATACTTCGTCTGTAATCGAATTTCCCCATCGTGCAGGGATCAACGAACCTGGCGTTCCCATCAAAGGGTTTTCGTCAACAAACTTCCCATTCACCAGGCCTGCGCTGGGAACACTTTTTGGATAGTCCATGGTTATTTCTCTATATCGAAATGAAGGGCAATCACGCGAAGAGGCGTAGCTCGCGAATAGCCACAAGCACATCATCAACGGCTTGGCCGGCAAGATCCGCCTTGCCTTTGGCCATGTGCGCGCGGATCTGCGCCTTGGCCTTGAGGCGCAGTTCGCGAAGCGCCAGCAGATTCGCTTCAAATTCGGCGGCCTTGGCGAGCATCTGATCCGCCGCCTGCCTGGCCGTGCGCCCTTTGACCACCCACGCCGAAACGGCCAGTGGGACGGCCTTTTTCGGGTACCCCTGATCCTTGAAGACCTGCGCCTCCAGGGCGGCTTGTTGGTATTCCAGGGCCCGTAATGGATCGCCGGCCAACGTGCGACGTATGCTGTCGGCAGCGGCATCGACTTTGGCGCACAGGCGTTCAGCTTCCTGGTGCAACAGCTCTGCAGCACGTTCTTCGCTAAGCACCCATTTACCATCCTCCCAAATATGGGCGGAAGAAGGTGAAGGCGAGCGAAGTCCATCTTCGTATTGGTGCAGCTCTTGAATGACTTTCATCGGATCAGCTCCCAGGACAGGTGAACATTGATCGCATTGGTAAAGTTGACGCCAATACCCACGCTGTAATCGGTCAGTGCCTGGTGCCCCTTGATACCCATGCTCAACAGCAACTCGTCACTCTCGGCATTGGTGGCGCCCAATGTGTGCTCGGCCTGAAAGCACTGCCAAAGCGAGCGCAACTCGGCATGATCAAAACTGGCCGTGATCGTAGAGACCGTCACGTCGCTGATGACGTTGTTGGAAAACAGCACACACATCGAAGGGCTAGCAGGGTTGGTCCAGCCTCCAGGGTTGTTGCCGATACTTTGCAAGGTGGGTGACAGATAGCTGTAGTTGCCTCCGACCCACCCGGCCTGGACAAAGGCCACCGAAGTCACGGCACTTGAAGAAGGTGTGGGGTTGCCCGCAACGAGCCGCGCGGCACGTGCATGGGGATCGAGCGGCAAATACACCACACCGGTGCCATTGACAGTCTGAGTCCAGCTCAATCGTGGACGGTTGTATATCGAGCGAACCACAGGCAAGGAACCCGGTGCCCCGGTCAACACCCAAGCCAGGCACATATCCAACGGTGTGGATTGGAATCCACCGCCCGAAGCGCCACTTATAGTGCCCTTCAGCGACTCAGGGACAGCGTCATAGAGGCTTCCACGCTGCATGTAAAAAGTTAGCCCATTCTCCGTCACCTGTGCTCTTAAAAAATAGCCGGAGCTGGGCAATAAATCGGCGCTGCTCCAGGCAGAGATCACATAAGTACGTGATCGGCCCAATCGCCCGCTGACGACCTCCTGACCGATGCTGATATACACGCCTGCCGGAATCGAAACTCGTCCACCACTGGTTGATACCGCTGCTGGCGTTATTGGCAGACGAGCATCGGCTGTGGCGATTGTGGGCAGAGGCAAAGCGGTCAGCGGTAGAGCGAGGTCCTGGTTCCAGCCCTTCGCGGTGACCGATTGAATCGCCTGGAGCAACTGATCGTTTTTGGTTTCATCAGGAGTCAACTCCCCCGCCTTGATGACGCTCACGATTTCCTGTGTCACCCCATTTCCCCAGGCCGCCGGAATCAACGACCCCGGCGTTCCGGTCAGCGGGTTTTCATCCACAAACTTCCCATTCACCAAGCCGGCGCTGGGCACACTCTTCGGATAATCCATCCCGTTACTCCTTAGTCATAGTTGATGTGAACCTTGGTATGCGCCGGTGCACTGCGGTGGATCAGGCACTCCAGGGCCGACCCCGGATTGACGCCAAAACGCTCCCCCCAATAGCTCGCGCCGAACCGCCGCCCCAACAGCAGGCGGCCGCCGGTGTTGAGGGTCCACATGAATTGCGCCTGCCACGTGCCGAAGTGAGCTTCGCCGAACCGTGCGCGGCCCATGCGCGGCGCCTTGAGTTCGGTGATGGTGGCGTTGGGATACCCCTGGCTCTTGGCGATTTCCACGTAATACGCAATGGCCTGGCTGCCCACTGCCAACAACCGCCGACGCACCGCCAAACGTCGATCGTCATACAGCGGTGTAGCGCCGAGGCACGGATCAGGCAGGTTCATTACCCGCTCCCAATCCGGCACCAGTTCGCTCACTCCCGCCGGGTCCATTTCGTGGAGCAGGTCGGCGGCGCGGGCGTCGAGGCGGGCCAGTTCCTGGGCGATGCCGCCTAGCACTTCTTCCAGTTCCGGTACGCGCTCCGGGTCCCATGCTGGACCACTGGGCAGCAGGCTGCGCAGTTGGGTCTGGTACTGTTCGGCGGTTCTTATTCCAGCCATACGCAGCCTCCGAAAGTCAGCAGTTGATTGCTGGCCGCAACCACATCGGCGCTCGGCGCAGTGAGTTTGTGATCGGTTTCGCCGGTAGCACTGCTGATGGCTTCGGCGATGTGGGTCAGCAACAAGGTTTCGCCGAGGCCGGCTTCGCGGTTATGCAAATCGCGCAGTTGGGCTTCGATGGCCGCGCGCACGGCGCTGGTATCCGGGGTGATGCGTAACCGATAGGTCACGGGTACCTGGGTCGGCGCCAGCACATGCACCTCAGCGGTCACCGGGCGTAGCGGTTCGATATAGGAGCGGACTTCCTCCAGTTGCTCGGCATTGGGGATCGGCTGCGGGTCGTCGTCGCGCATGATGAACAGGCCAACGGTGCCAGGACCCAGATAGCTGCCACGGCACCAGGCGCGGGTGACGCCGGGGCATTCCAGGGCCCAGGTTTCATAGTCCTGGGCCGAGCCGCCGTGGGGGATGATGCGGTAGGAGCGGATCACCCGCGCTCGCAGGGATTCGAGGCTTTCTCGGGCGACACCGCCGGTCAGCCCTGGGGCCAGCACGGTGAAGCTGCTGCCGATACCAAGGATCGGTTGAACGGGCGTCAGCACCAGGCCGGCGTCGGCGTTGCCCAGGCTGCCAGCGTCCAGTGCAGCGATGGTGGTGCTGTTCAGGCCGTTGCTGGTGGTGCGGGCGGTGGTCACCTTGTAGGTACGACCATCAGCGGATTGCAACAGCGTATCGGCGTCCAGCACCGCGCCCGCCGTAGCGGTGAAACTGACGCTGCCGCTGGCGACCTGGGCCGCTTTGCGCGCCTGGTTCAGGCGCAGGGCGGCAATGCGCTCCAGGGTCGATTCGTCGGCCTTGTCCGGCAGGATCTGCTCGGCGATCCAATCCAGGTAGCCATACAGGCCATAGGCGGCGCCGCCAAGAGTACGGGCCAACACTTGGGCATCGGACTGGCGCAGCGAGTCGCTGGCCAGGTCGCTTTGGGCGCGTTTGATCAGCACCGGCAGCGAAGGGGTTTCAAACGGCATAGGTCACCTGCCAACTGTTATCGGGGTTGATATCCAGGCGCTCGCCGTCGGCCAGGGTCAGGACTGTGCGCAGGTTCAGGCGCTGGGCGTCGAGGCGTTCGCTGATGATGTCGATGGCGCTGCAGTGGCCGTCGTCAATCAGCCATTGCAGGGCTTCGCGGGCATAGAATTCGGCGTCGAGCTGGGTCTGGCGGGTCAGCTTGACCCGGCGCAACAGCCACAGCCGCGAGCCGATGCGGTCGTCGGCGACAGTCGGAAAGGTGTCGCCCCACCAGCCGAAACGTTCCTCATCATCGACGGCATCGTCGTCAGCGGCGCGGCGCCAGGTGAACAGGCTGATCAGCACCGCGCGGGTCAGCGCGGCACGAAGGTTCTGGCTGATGAACATCACTGGCCTCCCGTCGGCGCGCCGGTCTGCCCGCTGCCGGCCTGTACGCCACCATGCACGTGCTTGATCTGGCTGATGCCGGCGGCGATCTGGTCGCCCTGGGAAACGAGTTTGCCGGTGTGGTTGATGACCGGGCTGTCGATGTTCACCGCGCTGCTGGCGCGGATGTTCAGGGTCGCGGTGTCGATATCGATGACGCGGCCACGCTTGAAGTGGATCTTGTCGCCTTCGTCGGTGTAGATCGCCACTTCGCCAGGGGCCAGGGCCTTGATGCGGAAACGACGGTCGGCGACCACCAGCACCACGGCATGGGAACGATCACCGCCCAGGAACGTGGCGATGCCCTCGGCGCCAGCCAGCGGGTTGCTGGTGAAGCCGTAGGGTTCGAAGTGCTCCATGTCGTCGTTCACTTCGCCGGCGGTGAGGCGCATTTGCAGCGATTGCAACTTGGTGGCCGAATTGGCGAGCACGACAGTGCCGCGCGCCAGGAGGCGGGTCAGTAGGCTCATTGAGGGTTTCCTTGAGAATCGGGGACTTGAACGCGGTGTTCGAATCAACATCTCTATTGGCTGGGCTGCCGCCATCGCGAGCAGGCTCGCTCCCACAAGGGATTTGCGGTGGGCAGAAACGTGGAGGCGATCTCGAAATACTGTGGGAGCGGGCTTGCTCGCGAAGGGGCAGGCACATTCAACATTGAGGCAAGCTGACCCACCGCTTTCGCGAGCAAGCCCGCTCCCACAAGGCGCTGTGCGTTGGCTCAGGTTTTGGGTGGCACCGGGTTGGCATCGAAGGTATGCGGCGGTGCGACTTGCAAGGTAGTGATGGAGCCTTGGGCGGACAGTGAGTAGGTCACTTTGGAAATCAGCATGTCGCTGTCAAACCCCAGCACCGGATCGATCACCCGCACCAGGGTGTTATGCCGCCACAAGTCGCCATTGGCCTGGCGCCAGCCCTGCACGCGGTAGGTGGTGGTCAGGGCCTTGCCGGTGCGGATCGCGCTTTCCCAGTCGGCCCGTTGCTGGGCCAGTTCGAAGGTCAACTGCGCGCTTTCGCTGATCACCGTCACCCGCTTGCGCTTGAAGCTCAGGTCCGTAGCGGTACCGGAGACTTCGCTCACCGCCGCCCCACTCTGCCGGTCATTACCCTTGTGTTGGCCGATGACCCGGTATTCGGAGAACACCTGGCTGTAGTCCATCGCTGCGTTGCCGGAGAGAATGTTCTTGCCCAGTTCCAGCACATCACTGGCCCTCCCACCGCTGCCGGGTTTGGCCAGTAGCACGCGTCCTTGCGCATCATCGGTAGAGAACACCCGGAACAACGTCAGCAAACGGTCGATGGATTGAAAGACCGTTTCCCCCGGCACGATGCTGTGCTCACTCAACCGCGCGGTTTCCGGAATTTCGCTGACCACCCCCACGCCATATTGAGAAGCCAGGGCCTGGACGATGCTCAGCACCGTTTGCCCACGCCATTGGCTCGGGCGGTTGATCGCCGCGCAGTCCACCAGGTCCTGGGTCTTGGAACCGCCTTCAATGCTCAGGCTGATCTGGCGTCCGTCATAGCTGACCGGCGCCTTGAACACATAGCCGCTGAGCACCAGGTCGGCACCGATGCGCACCTGGCATTCATCGCCTGGCCGAATCGGTACCGCTTGGGTCTGGCCCGGCCATTGCCAGGTGATATCGAGTTTGAACGTGCGGAACTGGCGCTCCAGGTCCGCACTGATTTCCACGTTTTTCCAGCCGCCGTAATCCAGCCCGCCGACGGTGAGCGAGACGGCGTTGTCGTGCTCATTCATGGCTTACTCCCCCGAGACTTTCAGGTCATTGGGCGGCAGGAAACCCGGATGGGCTACGCCGTTGCGCTGGGTCACCTCAGTCACGCGGGTTGCATCGGCGAATTGCTGATACGCCACCACCAGCGCGGGGAAGCTTTGCTTGAACGACAGGTTGATCAGTCTTACACCCGACGACGCCACCGCCGTCAGATGCGCGGCCATTTGCTGACGCAGGTTGTTCAGCGCCTGGTAGTGCTCCGGATCAGCCTTGAGCGAGGCTTGCCAGATGGCCTCGTTGAGGGCATCGCGCAGCGCCAGCACATCGTCGGCCACCGGCACGTCCCGGCGCTGGACCGGTTGCACCGCCTGTTGCGCCACCGAGGGCGTAGCGCCCAATTTGACCGCCGGTGCAGCCACCGGCATCGCCGCAATCCATTGCGCGGCCTGGACCAGCAGCGTGTCTTGCACCAGATCGGCCACGGCCTGGGCCGCCGCCGTGGTGTCCTTGCCGGTGGTGAGCTTGGGAGCGTCGGCCTTACGAATCGCTTCCACCTGTTGCGACACGCTGGCAATCACGCCGCGATAGCCGTCACGGGCAAAGTCCTTCAACTCCCGGATGTCCCCCAGCAACCCCTTGAACTCGGCCGCCACTTCCTTGGGCAGCTCTTTCACCGCCTTGACCAGATCGCTGAGTTGCCGATAGGTCTCGATCAACGGCTTGAGCTCCTGCTCGATCACACCGTAGACCTCCTTGAGGCTGTTGCGCAGGTCCGCGATGCCGATTCGCGCGGCCTTGATCAGGGTCATGGCGTCTTCGAAGCGCCGCACCGCCGAACCAAGGAAGCTGTCGGCCGACACCAGCAGCAGTTTCTGGCTGTTGATCGCAGCCGAGGGGAATTGCAGCGGCTGGTCGGGGTAGAACTTCAGGGCGAAGGTCACCAGCCCGCCGTCCTGGCGGGTGTGGGTCATGTCACACTCACCGACCTTGACCTGCAGGCGCCCCAGCCACGGATGCACCAGTTCGCCGCTGCCCTGCTCCAACGCCTTGAGCAGTTTGTCGCGCTGCTCCAGACAGTCGGGACCGACGATGAACGCAGTCAGCTCATGCACCTTCGCCTGCTGGCCGAGCCCTTCGAAGAACGGCTGGTCGCGCTGTGGATACTCATGCAACTGGCCTTTGTGGCCGACCGAGTTTTTCGCCTGGTCGACCCAGAACCCGACGCCGCGAAACGACGCCGGCAACAAACGATCACGCCAGCTCATTGGAACCTCCTGTGGACAGTGAGCGATAGCCGATGCGCGAACTCACCGCCAGGGCCGGTTGATTGGTCTGCGGCGGGTCGACGCGCAACCCGGCCGGTGCGTTTTCGAAGCGCACCGTGAGACCGCCTTCGAGTTGTGTGCGGTTATTGGCGGCGCTTTGTTGCACCAGGGCACTGGAGGTTTGCGGCAATGCTCCCGGCGCCAGCGAGGTTTTCGCTGGCACGTTGGCGGACGCTGGTGCCAGGCTGGACGACAGGCCCGGAGACTGCTCGCTGGCCCCGCCAAAAAATGCCGGCGCCAGCTCACCCTTGCCTTCGGCATTGGTGGCGCGCTGTGCCTCGGTCAGCCCCTCGACCTTGCCGGTGAAGGTGGTGATGATTTCGCCGAAGCCACCGTTGAAGAACGCCTTGATCGGCGCGATCACGCCCTGCAGCTCATCCCACCACTGAGTGAACCACTCACCCACCGGTCTCCACTGTTTGGTGAGGCCCTCGATGGGCGACCACTCGAACAAACCACTGAACACCGCCAGCATGACCGACACCTGATTGCGAATGCCTTCCCAGATCCCGGCGAAGACTTCACCGATCGTGCCCCAGTTGGCCATGATCAGCCCCAGCGGCGTCCAGTCGAACAGGCCTTTCAAGGCGTCCATCACCGGCACGGTCAGGGCCTTGAGCAAGTCCCAGATCGCCGCGAACAACCCGCTCAGGGGCGTCCAGTTGGCGATGATCAAACCCAAGGGTGACCAGGCGAACAACGTTTGCATGAAGCCGATGATGGGTGTTGCCGCGGCTACGATCACGTTCCAGAGCGCGCCAAAAAAGCTGCTGATCGGCCCCCAGTGGCTGATCACCTGCCCCAGCGGGGTGAAGGCGAACATCGTCTTGAAGAACTCGACCATCGGCATGACGATCGGCGCCAGCTTCTGCCAGAGTCCGGCGAAGAACGCCGAAATCGGCGTCCAGTGGGCGATGATCATGCCTGCCGCCAAGGCGATGCCCATGGCAATCAAGCCAATGGGATTCATCTTCAAGGCCAGGTTGACCACCTCCAGGGCTTGGCTCGCACCGCTGACTGCCGTCTGGATCGCGTTGAACGCCACCACGCCAGTCGCCAGGCCCTGCACCAGTTGCGGGTTGTCCTGCAGCACCTGAGCCACACCAGTGACCATCGGCTGCAAGCTGGCCGCTACCGCATTGACCGCCGGCCCCAGGGCCGAGCCGAACTGCACCGACACATTGCTGATGGAAGTCTTCAATCCATCCAGGCTCTGTGCCGCCACACGCGGCGCTTCAGGTGCCTTCAAGCTGCTGGCCGCCACGTTCGCCGCGCCTACTTCACCTTTGAAAGCCTCTGCTGACTTGAGCCCTTCCACGAACGGCTTGGCCAGGCCGCCGTCCGGGAGCAGCGCGGAAATATCCAGGCTGCCCAGGCCAGTGGCATCGAGGTTCTGCTTGAAGCTCGCGACCTTCGCTCGAAGGCTGGCGAGCTTGGGTGACAGCTCGTCGATGCCAGTCAGCAGCAGCGCTTTTTTCTCTACCTTTTGTGTGTCTGCCATCACTGCACCTGCTGCATCGCATTGATCCGTTGCGCGTGCTCCAGGGATTCACGGAGCACATCCAGTGGCCTGGCCATCATCTGTTCGGGGTCAACCTTCCAGAACCAGGCCAGGTCATAGGCGGCGGCGATCAGGTCGTCGATGGCTGCGACGCCGCACTCATGAAAAAACTCGCGACGGCCCAGCTCAACGCATTGAGGTCAGCCAAGTCCAACTGGTTGACCGACGACGGCGGGATGCCCGCGCAGACCGCGATGTATTTGGCCGCGACATCCATGTCCAGGCTCACCTCCTCGCTCTTGTCGATCTTGTACGGCAGCGCCTTGATCGCCCGCACTTCCTGCACCGTCGGACGGCGCAGGGTCAGTTCGCTCACAGGCTCGCCGTGAGCCTCGATGGCCACGCGCAACGTCACGACATCACTCATTGCCAGGTCCCCTTGATGCCTTCGAATTTCAGTTCGATGGTGGCGTCGTCGCCCTTGGACACCGGCTCTTCCACCAGGTAGGCGCCGGCCAGCACGTAGACCTTGCCGTTATTGAATTCGCAAGTGACGGTCATGTCGGTACCGGCCACCAGTTGCTTGAGCGGGAAGTCCGCGGTGTGCAGCGCCGTCACCTTGAAGGACGGGGCGATGTCGGTTTCCTTATAGAAACCCGGTACGACGGTTTCGCGTTTAGTGAACATCAGTGGCGCTTCGCAGCCGCCGTTGATGGTCAGTTGAGCGCCGTCCACTTTGACGTAGCAGGTGCCCGCAATCAGTTGACCCATGGTGTTTCTCCCTTCAATAAAAGGCCCACGCGAAGTGGGCTGAGTTCATACGATTGAGCGCGACCTTCAGGCGGCATCGTCGTATTGCAGGCGGAATTGATTGAGCAGCGCGAACACCCGCAGGCCATTGATGTAATCCGGCGGGAACAGCACGTTGACCCGGCTCGGGTCCTGGCTGTCGCGCTCGACGATCAAGTGCTCGGCGAACAGCTCGGCATTTTCCACGTGGCCTTCCAGTTCAAGCTTGGCGTACTGGGCGATCAGCTCACCGCGAATGGTGCTCGGGGTCACGATGGGTTGGCCGGCGCCGAAACGGGTTCCGTCGGAGGCCAGTTTGTGGCGACCGTACTTGCTGGTGATCACACTTTGCAGACGGCGCACGATGAACGCCGACTGGTGCATGGTTTCGCTGTCCAGGTAGGAGTTGTCAGCCTGGCCGAAGGCATTTTTCTGATAGGTGGTGATGGAACGCTGGATGCGTACATAACCGCCTTCGTAGTAAGCAGTGGCGATGCCGTAGTTGAGCAGCGACTGCCGCTCGGTCAGGGTGAAACGTTCGCTGGCCGGGGCCGGATCCAGGCCCGGCAGGCTGCCGCTCTGGGTCGGACGACTGGCGTCGGCGGAAATGAACACCGCAGTGCGGGCGGCCAACGCGGCGGCCTGGACCCAGAACGGTTGCGGCACACCCAACTCCAGGGCCTGGATGGTCATGTGCTGGTCATTGCGCGCCTGACCGGCCGCCACCAGCGTACCGATGGTGCCGCGCTTGGCGCTGTAGACATGGCCAAACAACTGCTTGGCCCAGGACCAGCGACCGGTGCTGTCGTCCATGACCGCTTGCCAGGTGTTGAGGCTCGCCAGATCCGACCATGGCATGGCGATGAATTCGAACGGTTCGTCGCCCAGGGCCGCAACAGCAGCAGTCTGGTCCGGCACACCGGCGCCGCCGGCCATCGCAGTGATGGCCGTGGTCAGGCCGGCCGGGGTGTCTTCGCCGTTGCTCTTGCCCAGGCGATTGAACTGCAGACTGATGTCGTTGCCACTGGCGCCAGTCCACTTGACATTGAGGGTCACCACGCCGTCGGCGGTCGCAGCGGTCACCGGCAGGTCGGCGGCGGCGTTGATTTTCAAGGCCAGCACGGTGGCGGCTTGAGCTGCCGTCGCACCATTGACGATGGCCGCCTGGACGCGCACGCCGCCCACGTAGAGGTTGAACACACCGCTTTCGGTGGCGGTACCGGTGAGGGTCAGCACGCCCTGGGCGACAGAGCCTTCCGTGTTGTGCAATGGCAGGCACCAGATTTCACCGAGCGGATCGGTCTTGCGCCAGGTCTCGTACATCGAGGCGAGCATCGAGCCCTGCCCACCGATGTTCTTGGCCAGCGCGACGCTGGACACCAGCACCAGTTTGCCGACCTCGGTCGGGGCGACATTGTCGTTGACCTGAGCGACGATCAACCGGCGCATGGCCGATGACGCGCTATTGGCGGCCGAGTTGTCCATTTCGGCGTAGAACAGCGGAACACGAATGTCCGCGGGAATGTTGCTGAATCCGATCGCCATTATTTGGCTCCCTGTGGTTTTGCCGCTTTCACGGCTTTGGTTGTGATGTCGCCATCGGCCAGACGTCGACGCCACCAGGCGTTGTCCGGCACTTCACGGCCTTCAAGGGGCAACAGATCGCCCGCTTCCGGGTCCGGTACGGCACGGCCCGGGGCCGGCAGCACGGTGATGCGTTTGCTCATGGGGTTACGTCTCCAGAGAAGGTCAGTTCCACGCGCCCATCAGGGCCGGGACGTTTCAGGTTGGGGTCCGCCGGGTCGATCGCATCGACACGCACGGTGGCCCCGGTAAAGGACGACAAGCCGTCCAGTTCACGCTCGTGCCAGCTTTCGGCAGGCTGGTTCGCCAGGTTGCGGCCCAGCTGGAACTCGGCGAAAAAGCGCAGCCGGTACGACACACGGCTGCTATTGATGGAAACCAGCTCGCCACCGTCGTATTCGATGCCGGTGTAATCGCCACCGACCTTGAACCCCACCAGCGCACGCCACAGCTCGGCACGCAGGTCGTGCAACTGGTCCAGTGCTTTTGTCGCGTCGGTGGAGTCGAGTACCAGGGTCACTTCGAAGCGGTCGCGGATCGCTTGCCGGGTGGCGTTTTGCGCAGTGTTTACACTAGCCAGATCGTTGATCGGCGCTACGTAGGCGCAGGGGGCTTGCAACGTGGCGAGGTCAGCACCTACCGCCACACGATTGGCGAGCGCGGGGCATTGCTCACGCAGCTGCGTGAGGATCGGCGTGATCTTCATGGAGGAGCTCCAGTATCTGAAGGTGCGAGTCACCCCTGTGGGAGCGGGCTTGCTCGCGAAAGCGGTGGGTCAGGCAGCATTGATGTTGGATGTGCTGGCGTCTTCGCGAGCAAGCCTGCTCTCACAGGGGAGCGGCGTCAGGCCCTGGCATCCAGGCAGGTCGCTTCAATGCTGCAGCGATAGCTTTTTTCCCGGTCACCGCTGGCAGTGACCTTGTCAATCGACCAGCGACCGCGCATGAAATCCGGCCAGGTAGGGTCCAACAGCACGATGCCTTCAGCAGATAATCCCGGATTGCCAGGGCATTCGATCGTCACCTTGAGGGCCTCGCGCATCATCCGCCGCACCTCGCCTTCGCCAGCGGCGCGGGCATCGTCTGCGCTCTGGAAACGTTGGCGCAGGGTCTTGAACGGCGCGAGGCCGCTCTCTTCGACACGCACTTTGCCGGCCGCCGCGTCCCACCAACTGGTCTTGCAGCCCTGGTATTTCGCCCGGGCGGTTTCTTCCAGTTTGGCCGAGATAAAGGCGTTATCCCCCGGGCGATTGTTGGTGGTCACCGACAACTTTATCTCCGGCAAGACCTTGCCCGACAACGACTTCGCCTGACCGCGCCGAGCCAGCACATACAACTCGTTGATTGGCTTGGCGACGGCGTCATAACGGTGGGCCAGGCGCGTCAGGAACCCCATGTCGGTTTCGTTGGACTGGTCGACGTGCTCGATTTTTATCAGCGACAGATCCGGCGCGACACGAGGAGAAAAGCCGTGCCTGCTAGTCAATTGCCGAAACAGCGCCCCCAGGGTCGTCGGGCCATGGCTGACGGATCGGCGTTGCTTGAACCCGCTCTGGTCCGCCGCGCTGAACGGCGCGGCCATGGCCACCAGGACCAGTTGCAGGGGAAATAGGATCGGCGTGCGTCGGGTAATGACGAACTCGCCTTTATCCACCAGCCCCGACTCCAGGTAACCGATCCGTAGGCCGATTTTTCCGCCCAGGCTGGGCAACCCTTCAAGCCCGTCCAGGCTGATCGTCAGCGTCAGTTGATCCGACTCGATCCCCGCCGCGTCGACGTGCGACCACTTGAGCAAGCGTTCGTTGAGCAGTGCCGCGTTCGCACCATAAATTTCCACCGCAGGCGTGAAACCCAATGACATGTTGCCTCCTTAATCCCAGGCCGAAACCGGTGTCGGTGCGACAGGCTTGAGATCCACTTCCGGCAGGATCACCCACACCCCGGCCGGCAAGACCGGGCCCCATTCGGCCAGCGTCAGATTGAGCAGCCAGAGCGCCTCTTCGGTGGAATCGTCGCAACGCTCCAACTCGCGGTACAGCAACAGATTCACCGAATCACCGGCGATGCTTCGAACCCTACGCATTGGCGAACTCCACTAATTCAATGACCCAGCCGACCACCATCGCGGTGCCGTCATCAATGATCTCGGTCTGGGTTTCCGTGACCTTGTTGATTTGCCACAGGCCCCAGTTGCGACCAATGCCATCAACCAACGGCACTGGGACGCGCTGCGCCTGCAATGCCCGCAATTCATCGAGACGGTCCATGGCAATCGCGTACATCGACTTGCCGGTGATCGTCAGCCCTTGCAGGCCTTGGCCGACCTGACTGGACTTGGGTTTGCTGGTGAGGATGTCGATGCTCTTCCAGCCGCCGTCCGAGGTGCGTACCAGACTGTGGTACGCGAAGTTTCTCGACAGGCCAAAAATGAAACTGCCCAATGCCATTTGTTGGCGCATCACGTACCTCCATCGGTCAGGGCCGCGTCACTGCGCATGGCGAGTGTGTTGGGCATGGTCGTTAAGCCGAATTGGCCCGAGAGCTGCTGCACCACCAGGTTGGCCAATTGACTGGCGCTGGCCTGGTCTTGGCCATTGATGTAGATGTTCGCGGTCATGGTGTTCTGTGCCGTGGTGGCCTGGGCATTGGTCAGCGCCTTGGCGGCCTGATCCGGAGGGGGGAGCTTGTCGGCGGGCGTGGCGAGTTGGTCACCCAGCCAGGAGCCCGACTCTCCACCGATCCAGCTACCGGCCAGTCCGCCAACGACCGCGCCAAGTGCTCCGCCAATGGCGGTGCCGAGCGGGCCGAAAAAAGTACCGACAGTGGCTCCGGCGGTAGCGCCAGCCGACGCCCCTGCCCAGCCGCCGCCAGCGGTTCCGAGGCCAGCACCGATCATTCGAGCGTCGCCGCTCATCGCGCCTTCGACCACCTCGGGGGCGGCACTCAGCGCGAACGCCCCGGGTATAAAGCGGGTAACCGTGCGTATCGAAGCACCCACGCCGACCAGGGAACCGCTGGCACTCACCCCAGCTCCAACGCTCGCAGCCCCCAATACGCGCTTGGCCGCTTGGTTACTCAGCTCATCCGTAACCGCCTTGAGCAACGCACTCACCAGCGGTTTGATCGCTGCGGCGACAAGCACAATTGCCGCGGTGGCTTTAGGTGAGGACTCAGCCAATTCACTCATGCCATCGGCCAGCGAACCCAACGCCTGAAGCGAGCTATCCGCCACGGGCGCCAGGGCATTGCCCGTGGTCACCGACAGACGCTCAGCACGTGCACCCAAGACATTCCACTGGCCTTGCTGGGTATTCGACAGCGCCAACGCGTCCTGCCTTACCGACCCCTTATCACCCAACTGCGACGTGGCGTATTGGGCCGGGTCTTTCACTTGTCCGAAGGCTTCATTCACATCGGCCAGTTTCTGCGCCATGCGCAGCACCGATTCATCCCCACTGCCAAACAGCGAAGAAGCAAGGGTCAAGCGTTTATCAGCAGGTTGGGCGTTCAAGGCCGCGAGCACCGTCATCACCGTGCCAGACGTCGTGTCCTTGTCACGCAAGCCGCTCGCCACCGCGTTCGGCTCCAGGCCCAGTTGCTTCCAGGCCGCTTGCTCGGTGGCAGAGGCCCGATCCCCCTTGCCCAGGGCAGTCGTGAAGTGATCAAGCGCCACGCCGGCTTCAGCCTGTTGCGTGCCGGTATTGAGCAATGCCGCCGTCAACGCTGCCGCTTGCGCAGGAGCCAGGCCCGCCGTCGTCGCCGCCGCACCGTCACGCTGCAAGACGGCGCCGATGTCTCCCGGTTTCGCCCCACCGGGGATCTTGCTCAACTGGTTGATGGCATCCGCCAGGTCAAAGGCTTGAGCGCCGCTGAGCTTCATGGAGGTGCGCCAGCCGACCATCATCTCGGCGACTTCCATGGCCGGTTTTCTGAACGCCGATGCAGTGACACCAACATCACTGGCAAAGCGCAACAGTTCGAACTGTCGGTCCGATGCATGGGGCAGATCGCGACCGATGCCAGCACTGGCTGCCAGGCTTTCGATTCTCACCAGGTCAACCGCTTTGGTTCCGCCGGCTGCTACCAGCGGTGCGCGGGCGATCTGCTGAGTCGGCTCAGCCATCTCTGCGATCTGGCGAGGGGTAAACTGGGTGGCCAGCTTCAGATCGGCCATGGCCGAATCCATCGCTATCGCGGGTTTGAGCGACTCGGGTGGTTCGATACCGCCACCCGACTTGCCCTTTGGCTCATTGGCCGACTCGCCCTTGGCGCCGACGCCCATCGTTTGGGAGAACAATCGTTGCGCCGACAGCTTCACGGTCAGCGACTCGATCGCCGTGGTCAGCAGCCCGAGCTTGAGCCCGAGCGTTTCCAGCGCCAGATCGAGACTCGACAGCTGGTCCCTGGCAAACGCGCCCTGTGCCGACACGCCACTGGCGAGGCTGGTATTACCGAACGCCAGCCCACTCTCATTGAAGGCTGCGTATTTGAGCGAATATCTATCGTCCGCCATCCCGCTCTACTCCTGTTTCACGCCAAGGCGAGTGATCGCGATGTCGTAACGGCGCAAGGCCTTGCCGGCGTCCCACTCCAGGATTTCCGCCTCACTTACCGAGTAAATGAGCGGCACCACATCGAGAATCACTTCGATGTCGCGCTCCGAAAGTAGTCCGCCGGTTTGTTTAAAAAATCGTCGATGCGCACCTGAAGTTGCGTCCAGTCGGGCACGCTCAACAGGTCCAGGTCGGGAATCATCAGGCCGGTGCAATGGGCGGTGATGAACTCGGCGCGTTCCTTGGCCGTCTTCAGTTTCTTCATCGCCTTGGTGGCACGCAGCACCGGCATTTCCAACGTCAGCGACGTCAGGCTGCGGCCCGCCACGTTCAGCGGTTGCAGCAGTTGCACCTGGTCGGGGTCGGTCTGCGGATCATCCAGAAAATACGACGCCGGGCGCGTGGACATGTCGTGCACGTACTGGGCAATGCTGACGTAGTCCGGGCGCTTGAGCTGATCCAGCTCCTTGACCGACAGGCCGGTGGCCAATTTGGCCAGCTCGAAAAACTGATCGTCTTCGTCATCGCCGGCACGGGCCAGGGCGTCTTTCTGCGCGGCGTAGAACAAGGGTTTGAGTTGGAGCTGCTCGATCTGCGACTCGTCGTCAGCGGTGATCGGCGACAACAGCTCATGGATAGGAGGCATCCAGGACATGAAATCAATTCCTTGGTGAATCAGGGGACAACCTGTGGGAGCGAGCCTGCTCGCGATGACGGAGGTACATTCAGCATCGAGATGTCTGATACACCGCTATCGCGAGCAGGCTCGCTCCCACAGGGGTTTTGTTCAGCCGGCTGGCGGGTGTTTAAGGCAACAACACCGCACGGCGCGCATCGCCGAGAATGTCGACGCCGTTGAGCACGAACTTCTGGGTGCGCACGTCGATGTCGATCACCGGAACGCCGTTTTCCAGACGGTTGTAGGTGCGGCAGGACAGCTCAAGGTTGGTCTTGGGCTTCTCGCTCATTTTCAGCGGCGTCTCCTCGAGGGATTTCAACTTGCCGCCGACCGTGTGGTAAGTGAACCAAGTGTTGCCGTCCTGATCCTGACCGGCTTCACGAACGTTCAGCAGAATGTCGTCGCCCACGCTCACGCCCAGCGCCAGCATGATTTCCGGGCCGAGGCCTTGCAGCGTCAACTTGGCCGTCAGCACCTTGCCGCTCTTGACCATTTCCTCGCCAATGAACCGGCCGCCACGCATATCTTCCATGTCGAATTCGATCTTCGGCGGGCTGAACTCTTCCACGGTCGCCGACAACGGCAAGCCTTGCAGGGTGGCCGCGATGGCCTGTCTTACGCGGTTGGTAAACATTAGAGAACGTCCTCCAGGAACTGCTCGATGATTTCATCGCGGGCATTGAGTTGATAAATCATGTGTTCGTTCGGCGCGTAGCGGCCGTAGTCGATGACCACGTACCAGGTGCCGTTCTTGTACTTCTCGACGCTGTTCAATTCCGGGTGCAGGTACACGCTGCCGCCGGGGATGGTTTCGTCGGCGACCAGGGTTTGCAGCCAGTCGTTGATGCGCTTGACCTCCTGGTCCATGAACGACTTGGTCAGGTTCTTGGCCATGGCCTTCTGACCGGCTTTCACCAGCTTGCGGCTGATGGCATCTTCCAGGCCGACGTAGCTGATGAACTTGCCGGTGATGGAGCGGTTACCCAGCAGCGAGAAGCCGCCGAGGATGGTCCGGGCGTAGTAGCTGACGCCGTAGCGGTTGAGCAGATCGCCTTCGGTGGAGGTGTCGAGGATGTTGTATTCGACGGTGCGCGAGACGTCTTCGGCGAAGGTCACCTGGTTGCCCGGGCTCTCCCATTGCTTGACCTTGGCCAATGCGGCGATGGCCAGACTCGACGGGGCCAGGAAGACGTTTTTCTTCGCCGCCTTGGAGTACACCGCCGGCATGTTGTGCACCACCAGGCAACGGTCGAAACCGAGGTCGGCGCCGCCCAATTCCTGGCTGTAGGTCACTTGATCGGCGACCGAGGCGTCCTTGCCATCGAGCACCACACGGGCCTTGATGCGCTTGCCGAACGAGGCGAACTCGCTGGCTACGGCCTTGGTGCCGGTGAAGCCTGGAGCGCCGATGATGGTCAGGTCTTCCGCGACCCCACTCAACGCGGCCAAGCCCAACTTGCGCCCGGTCTGCGCCTCGATGCCGCCGATGACGTTGTTCTGCGTGTCGGCCTGGGTCGCGCCCTCTTCGACGATGACCACGTAGACCGGCACCTTGACCACTTTGAGGATCTGGTAGACCGCCTGGAACAGCGTACCCGCCTCGGCACCGGTCGGGTCCAGCTGGGCCTGGGTGGTGAAGCTGTTGATACGGAACGGGGTGTTTTTCGGAATCAGCGGATTGGCATTCGGCGCGGTGCCGACCAGCCCGATGACGTTGTCACCCAGGCCACCCATGGCCTCGGGAGATTCAGTGGCATTGACGGTAATGCCGTTGTGCTCGAAGTTCAAAACCTCAGCCATGGTTATTCAGCCTTTTTGGTTGTGGCCTTTTTGGCCGGGGTGGATGCAGAAGCCGCTTCAGCGGCCTCGGTTTTTTTCAGCTCCAGACGACCAGCGCTGCGCAAGGCATTGGCCTCGACGTCGAGCAGGTCGAGTTCCTGGCCGACGCTCGACCAATGGCCGCCGCCGGTGGGGAACGGGAGGAGTACGGTGTAGGTTTGGCGGATAGACATTTACGAGAGTCTCCAGACGCAAAAAACGCAAAAGCCCCATAAAAGGGGCTTTGCACGAACGAAAAAAACCGCTTTCGCGGTGAGGGTTACTTCACGAAGACCGGCAGCTCAGGCCACACCAACTCGTCAGGATGTTCTGCCATTTCGGGAATATCTCTTAGCGCCTGACGGTAGGCGGTAACCTGGGCTAGCTGGGCAGCAGTAACGGGGTAATCCGGCAACTGGGTAAAATCAGTCGCTCGCAAAAGCTGATCACGACGGGTACGAACCGCAGCCCATTCAATGTCAGGCGTCGGCACCGCAAGCGGAAATCCTTCACTATTGTTTTCAGATGTATCAGACATGTTATTCCCTTAACTAAAGGCAACGGTTTCAGCCAACGACAACTTGGTTTTCAAATCGCCAAGTTTAAACAATCGACCATTTCCCACGCGCATGGTGTCAATACGTATCGTGGTGTAGTAAATACTTGGAACCAGAATGCGCATCACAATATTACCGTTCGTATCAACGTAACAAGCAGGTGTCATGTTGCCGAAAGTCGAAACATTTTGCAGTGTGCGAGTAGGTTGATAGCAATATCCGACGAGCGTTTCCTCAATAATTTTCGCCGTACCGTAACTGTAGCCTTTGATATTGAACCAGAACATTTCCGAATTTACGTTGATATTCAACGGAACTTTGAAATGTACATAGACGTTCGCAGTGGTGCCCAGGTCTGTCGCCGTAAAATCACCCTGCGCGCCAACACCTTGTGCACCGCCGGTGCCGGAAATAAATCCTTGCAGCAGGTTGCGACGAATAGTGCCGAGTGCTGCCGGATCCCCTTCAACGTCTTTGAGACTCCTCCATTCATTGAATTGGTCCAAAGCCGTGGCCATGGTCGTGTTGATACTGCCGATCTTCCCATTGACCACCGTGGTCAAGTTGTTGGCCGCTGTCACCAGCGACGCGATAGTGGTTTCCAGACTCACGTTTCAAGTTCCTTGTGCTATTGATTTATTTGGCTTCAAGCGTCATCACACGAAACATCAAACCGACATGCCGGGCCATGTTGTCGATGTTAGCCGTCGCCAGCGCGGCGATTTCCTCGCTCAACAGAATGTTCAGATCGTCAGACCCAACCACCACCGTGACGCTTTGCGCTGGCAGCGGTGAGATATCCAGTGTGAATTTTTGCAATACGCGCGCAGCAGCGGCTTTGTAAGTCAGCAACTTTCCAGCCACCGAGTACACGGCCAACAGCGTTCCGGTGGAGAGATAAAAACCGAATTCGCCGATCTCGTATTCATCAGGCCCGTCGAACAAGGCGGCCATTCTCAGTTGCCCTGGATCGAGGTCTTCGTAATCCACGATCGCCACGCGCTGCCGTTCATTGCGAAGCGCCGTTTCCGATCCGTTGGGATCGTAGCGAGCGGTACCGGCACCGATGTGAGTGATCTCACCTTTCAAGCCTTGGTTCTTTGCCTGCAACACTTCCGCCAGACCGGCGGAAGTGAAGCGAACCAAGCGCGTAATATCTTCTGTCATGGCTGCGCCCTGAGGTCGTAATCGTTAATGGTGTAGCGTTGGGAAATCCCAATGCCGATAAGCCGCGCACCGAGATCGAGTAGCGGCAGTGCCCCGCACAAAAACAGCTCACCGTCGCTCAGCGGTCCGTGCAAAACTGCCGCCGCTGCCAGGCCGCCGCCCGTTTGATGCACGAGGGTGATGGTGGCCTGGTCGCGCTCGCTCTTGGCGGCATTGATTCGCTGTATCAAGCGATTGTGATCACCACTGGCCCAGCCTTGACCGATGATGGCTTGCACATCAAAAGTGTATGGATGGGCATTGGGCTGCTGTTCGTACCAGGCAGTGACATGGGGCGTGAACCCCAGAGACTCGACAGCGTGGTTCAAGGCCTGGCGAGTGCCGGCCTGGCGCTGGATCTGCCAGGACAGCGAAACCGTCAAACGTTTTTCCAGGTCGCTGGCGGCCGCATCCCACTCGCTGACGCCGCGATCCGCCGCCAGATAAGGCAGGAAAGCGGATGGGGTCTGATTCGCGTTCATCAACTCAGGAAACGGCGGATCAACGCGCTCGAGCAACCGGGCGAAGCCCAGATCGAGCGCCCTTTCCAGCGCCGAGCTGTTGGCCGGCAACAGGCTTGGGCGAGGTGTGTCGTCACTCATAACGTATCCACCTCGACCTCGACGCCCGTGCAGTACGGGGCTTGGAAAGCCGTCGTCACAATCGGCGCCAGCGGTTCGAGAATCTGCAACTGAACCGCGCCCGCACTGTGCAGCGTGTAGTCGATCCAGCTCGGATCCACTCGCCCTTCCAGGCGATGACAGGCCTCGGCGTACGTCCGCAATTGCTGCTCGGCAGCGACCTTGGTCAAACCCGAATCCGGGCCGGCGTTGATCTTCGCCACGACGCGGATCTTGTAGGGTTTGATTTGCGCGGCCTGGACGATGACTAGGTCGGTTTCCGGTCGCACATCAGGTCGGGCGAAATGCTGGCGAACGCCCTCGAGCAGCGCCTCGGACGGTGTGCCATTGCCCTCTCGGGACAGCACCGTGACCGTGACTTCGCCCGGCGCGGTGCGGCGTCCGTTGCCGTCCTTGACCTGCGCCGCATGGCCATCCGGGTCGAAGGTGTAGGTGACCGTCACTACGCCCGCCGAGGCGTTTTCCACCTTCACCACGGGCCGTTCACCCAAGGTAAAAATCTCCCGCCGATACTGCATGCGCGAGCCGGCCGCCGGGGCATGGGGCGCCAAGTAGTAGCGCAAGCGAGCGTCATCATCGCTCTCGTAGACCGGTGGAATGGGCGGGAACGCCGCCGGATCGCCGGGATCGAGCAACTGCCGCTCAAGGCCCATGTCCGAGAGGCGCGCATCGAGGTTGGTGCCGGTGGCCCACCACGCCAGCATCTGCTTGATGCGAGCGTTGTATTTGCGTTCGTGGGTTTGCAGCCGAACACAGAACGCCTCGAGGGCCAGGGTCAGCAGTTCGCTTTCGTTTTCCAGGCTGTTTACAAGCTTGGCCGCGCTCTCAGGAGAACGGGCACCGACGTACTCGACCACGAAGGTCTTGAATTCGGCGAGCAGGTCCTCGAACGCTTCGACGGTGACGATGGCCGGTTCGGCCAACTGGTTCTGGCCGGGTATCAACATGCTCATGTCACCACCTCGAAAGTCTGTTTGCGGTTTTTCCAGGTGCCGGCGAAGCGCAACAACAAACCGGCGCCCTGTCGGCTGGCGACAATGACCTGCGGCTCGAAATCACCGATGCCATTGTCCGGGTTGTAGAACGCTTGGGCCGCGTGGCTCTGGGCAAGGATCAGTAGGTCGTCGCCGAGGTTCTGCCCCAGCAACTGCGTGAGGGCGCAGCCATACAACGGGCGCTTCTGGCGAGTGCCCAACGGCGTGGTCAATGCACGGGTGGCGCGCTGCACGAACTGCAGCCAGTCGTCGACCGTGGCGCCGGTATTTCGATCGATTCCAATCATGGGGAAATCTCTTATGCGGTACTGATGACACGTCCCTGGTGATCCACCACCGGGCCGCTCAAGTGCACACCGGAGGCGTCGAGCCGAATGCCGACGGCACCGACTTGCAATTCGATGGCCTCGGGTGTCATCGCCAATCTCGACGGGCCAATGCTCAATTCGAGGGATTCGCGAGAGCCGGCGAATGCCGCCGGACCGTTTTGCCAGTGCAGGACATGGCTGGCATGGTCGTAGCCGTTTTCCGTACCATCCTGATAGAGGCGACGCGTCAACGTGGCCTGGGTCGAGACGGGCGGAAACTGACCGCCGTTGAGGCCGAACAACGCCACCGCCTGCCCGCCGCCCTCGCCGCCGCCATGGTTCAGCAACAGGCACTGCTCACCCACGGACGGAATCCGCGACTCGCTCTGGGCGCCGGCACTCGGGTTGAAAAAGCGGATCGCCGGGGTCAGCAACCCACCATGGCTGACCTTGCAGGTGTTGCTGGCCGCATCGACTTCCTGGCAAACGCCGATACGGCAGAAACTCTCCGCACGCCGATGCAAGTCTTCCAACTCGGTTTCCATCTCGGCCAGACGCTCGATGATCGGCCCCAGATGCATCCGTAACAGCGCATCAAACATGGCTCAACCCTCGAGTGCGGTGTATTGGTCCGGGTCGTCGATGTTCGAGACTTCCCAGGTGCGGGCAAATTTCGGGATGCCCAGCGGGTCCTCCAGCAGCGTCGGGCCGAGGTACAGGGTTTGACTGAAGGAAAGGGTCCGGGCGGTGTACGCCCGCGCCGGGTTAATGAACGTGGATGGCAGGCCATCGAGCTCCGTGGGCAGATCGCATTGATTGGCCGACAGCCCCCAGCGGTTATCCACAACCAGGTGTTTCAGCTCAGCGGCCAAGTCGCAGGCATCCCAGCCCGGAACAGCCATGACCACTTGCAGGGAAACCGTCAGGACATGGGCGATACGCCCGTCGTTGGCACGGTGGCCAGGCCCATCACGCTCAAGGGCAATCAGCACCCAGGGTTGGTCGTCGGTGCCATCGAAATCCTGGGGGCTGCCGATTTTCAAAGTGGGGTAAGTGGCGCGCAGCGTCTGGGCAACGGCGGCGAACAGCTGCGACGGTTTTTCGAGGACGGCAGGCATCAAGGCCTCCTGTTTTTTATGGCGGCACGGAGATCACCAGCGAGGGATCAGTGTTGGTCGGAACGGGGATCGCGCGGCGGCAGCTCACTGACGCCCATCCGCTTGGCGGCCCAGCGTTCGTAAAGACCGATGGCCACGTCCGCCCCGGCCATCGCCGTCAGGCAACCAAAGGCACCAGCGGCCCAGATCGACAAGCCCATGGCGTACAACAGCATGATCGCCGAGACGCCGCAGACCATGCAGGCGCCGGAACGCAGAGCCAGGCGACGTAGCAGCGACCAGCCTCGGGCGCCCTCCTTGTCGGCACGCCACATCTCGCCAGTCACCCCACCCACCAGGGCGAGCACGATGACCAGCCAGATCGGCATGTCCAGCAACGCTTGTTGCTCGTTTGTCATGTCACGCTTCCTGGGGGGTGAGGGATGAGTGCTTGGGGGCGGCGGGTCTTCGCAGGACAATCGTTGGTTTACAGTGGCTCAACGCTGACGTTGTCGATGAAGGCGAAGTGGGCGTAAGGGTTCTGCTCATTGGAGAACGCCAAAGTCGTTTGGGCCGAAGTGGCCGTGAAGTCATACGTGATGGTGCTCCACTCCACTGCGGTACCTTTGGCCGACGGCGTGTCGAAGGTGACACTCTGCCCCGCCACCTTGACCTGGATGGTGCCGTCGCCGGAGCGGCTGGCGTAGCGCGAATTACCCGCGCTGAAGGTCAATCGATACTTGGCGCCGACTGCGGTAGCGAAGTTCTGCTGGATCCCCCCGCCGTTGCCGTAGACATAATTGGCCAGGTCGACAATCACAACGCCATCCGCAGCCACGGAACCCCCGATAGAAGCGGGCATATTGAAGTACTCGGCACCGGACAGAAACGTCGTCCAACCGGTGATGAAGTTGGCTTTCGCCGGGGTATCGAGGATGCAACTGCCACTGCAGCCTGGCTGTTCGAAACTACCGTTGACCAGAAGGTTGGCGGCGCTAGCGTTGCTTCCCACACCGAGCAACGCAATGGACAGCATCAGCGGGGCAACGTATTTCTTGAAACGATTCATGATTCACCTCTTGAGTTATTGATTGATCGCGCGGTTGATCAACAGCGCTCATCTCGCTCTCTGGCGATCACTCGAGGCTCAAGGGCCTTCACATGATTCAACGTCCCGCATCGGGCACATTTGATCTGGAGTTCGGTGTTCTCGCCCATCCGGGCCAGAAGTCTTTTGCAGTGACCGCATCTGAAATCCTTCAGCATCGAAAGCCCTCCCATTGGCGGCGGTTTGAAGTGCCTCACGGCACAGGCATTCCAAAAAGCCCGGTTCCCCAGGCTTTTCAGTAATGCGCTTGATCTTTCGGCGCGACTGGCGCGGTATGGATCCATTCAAATTGTTCCTCCGGCCGCGGTCCCTGCCCGCCGGATAACTGCTTCTGGTGCTTTACGCTGCACACCCGGGTCAGTTGCCAACCCTCTGAACCGTTAAGGCCGGTTCATCGCTGCCTGTTGATGGAACTAAAGAGCTTTGTTGCCAGCCGCTTTGTCGAGCGGCTTGGACACAGAATATGCATGGATGCATATACGGTCAATGCGTAAATGCATTTATTTATGTATTAAAAATGCGCAAGCGCATGAAAGCCTTGTAAACACAGGAGTTGCGGGTTTTCAGGAGGCGAAAAAAAACCCGCACGGCGGCGGGTTTTATCTGACAGCGGAGAGGTTAACGGGCGTACATGCCCCACCAGAAGACGTGACCGAGGATGACGATTTGCTCATCCTGCATTTCCTGGAAGGTGTAGTCCTCATCCGGATGCTCGTCACGGTTGAAGCTACGCAGGCGGATGCCGGTGGGCAGGCGATAAAGCTGCTTTACCCGCAATTGGCCGTTATGGTTGATGGCGTAGAGGTCACCGTCGACGATGTCGCCGATCCCGCATTTGCCCGCATTCACTCCAACCGTGGCGCCGTCGCGCAGCACCGGCAACATGCTGTTGCCGCGCACCGTCACGCACTTGGCCTGGTCGAACTGCACACCGTTGTGGCGCAGGCTACGCTTGCCAAAGCGCAGGCTAGAGCGCTCGCTTTCCTCGATGACGAATCTTCCTGATCCAGCAGCCAATTCAACCTCACGCAGAAAAGGAACCGACACCTCGTCTTCTTCGACGGGTGTTTCGTCGTCCCACAGGCTTATGTCCTTGAGTTCGGAATGCGGCTCATCGCGGCGAGCATTGCCGGCGGGCACAACGTCCGCACGCCCGCGCAACTGATCGGTGCTCACGGCGAAGTATTCGGCGATCTTCGAGATGTGTTTATCCGAAGGATCGACGATCTTGCCGCTGAGGATCCGCGAGAGAGTGGACTGAGGCACGCCGGTACGCCGGTGAAGCTCCGTGGGGGAGATCCCGTGCTGATCGAGCAATGCTCTTAATACGGTAGAAACGTTGCGTTTTTGCATAACGCGCATGATGCTTGTTCTTTTTGCAGAAGACAAATGCTGTTTTGCATAAATAGGCAATACGCCTCACTCAAGCCTCACTTGATTCACTGTGGCGAGGGGATTTATCCCCGCTGGGACGCGAAGCGGCCCTAAATTCCACCCCAGGCGCACTAGCCACTTAGGGGCTGCTACGCAGCCCAACGGGGATAAATCCCCTCGCCACAGGAGCTTGGCATCCATATCTGATGCCCCTGCTGATCACATGGGGAATTTGCCCTACACGTCCCTAGGAAAAGACTTCAAATCCGTCCTTCAAAAGCGCAACACAAGGCTACGTTGCCTTGCGTCTCTGCCTACACCTACGCCAGAATCCGCCGGCTTGTGCGCTTTGGGGCCCATCGGTACTTTTGATCCTGTCACTGCCCATCAGTGATCGGGTTTAGTCGCTCGGTATTCCAAGGTGCTCATTGCTCCATTCAGTCAGGTACTTCTATTCCTGCACTTGATGGTAGCTGTGCGCAGGGCGCCCTCGGGCGCGCCGGTTTCTTGGATCCCCGGTCGACTAACCTGCGTACAGCTGCCACCCCTCGTTTAGTCGCGAGTGAGTGGTGGCTCAACTTCAAGGATCCATAGAATGCCGAAGAACACACCAAATCCCCCAGACGATCACATCTCCCGCAGCCAATCGGCCAACGCCAAAAAACTCGACGACGCGGCCACTCGTGCCCTGGACTATTACCTCAAACCCAAAGCCGACAAAGAAACCGGCGACACACCCGACACCCTTTTCATCATCGCCCCGAACATCGACGCCGAATGCCTGCTCGCCAACCTCAGCGAAACCCTGGCCTCGGCCAACGCCATGGTCAGCGACTTGGCATTCGACCTGAAGGGCTCGCGACGAAATATCGCCCTGGGGGTCCAGCAGATGATCGAGCTGAGCCAGTTGCTGGCGAATCGAGCATTGGATGTGGTTGAGGTGAGGTAAGCATTCATGATGCAGGCCGAGACCTGAGAGAAACCCGAGCAATCAATGTGGGAGCTTGCTCGCGATAGCGGTAGTCCAGTGACAACTAAGTTGTATTGGCTGCCGTCATCGCGAGCAGGCTCGCTCCCACATCTATGGTTATCCCCTTTTCTGCAATACTGTTTTTGATGCGTGGTTGGCTTGCTTTCATCTATCCGGCGTCTGAGTGGGGTTGTGCCCCGCGCCTCGATGAGAATCGATGCCCGACGATCCTAATTAATTGGACGGCCTTTCAGCCGTGTGGGAGCTCAGGGTTGTCGTCAGGCCGGTTGGCCGTTCACGTCATCAGTTATCCAGCATCGC
>Ga0209051_1000424_pt1 | contig 57966 bp, 60 predicted proteins | sample AraplaCvi_mMS_r2_2_FD_184286 | JGI IMG/M metagenome (GOLD analysis project Ga0209051, IMG submission 184286) | Arabidopsis root microbial communities from North Carolina, USA - plate scrape MF_Cvi_mMS_r2 (SPAdes) (version 2) | ecosystem: Host-associated > Plants > Roots > Endosphere | place...
GCTTTCGGGCGCGCTGACCAAGGTGCATCCGCAGGGCCTGCCCGACGACTCGATCCGCATCCAGCTCGAAGGCACGGGCGGCCAGTCGTTCGGCGCCTTCCTGGCGCGCGGCATCACGTTGTACCTCATCGGCGACGCCAACGACTACACGGGCAAGGGCCTCTCCGGCGGCCGTGTGGTGGTGCGCCCCAGCCTCGAGTTCCGCGGTGAAGCGGCGCGCAACACCATCGTCGGCAACACGGCGCTGTATGGCGCGACCACCGGCGAGGCCTACCTGTGCGGCGTGGCCGGCGAGCGCTTCGCCGTGCGCCTGTCGGGCGCCACGGCGGTCATCGAAGGCACCGGCGACCACGGCTGCGAGTACATGACCGGCGGCACGGTGGCCGTGCTCGGCAAGACGGGCCGCAACTTCGCGGCCGGCATGAGCGGCGGCGTGGCCTTCGTCTACGACGAGGACGGCCAGTTCGCCACGCGCTGCAACCTCTCGATGGTTTCGCTCGACAAGGTGCTGACCTCCGCCGAGCAGACCGCCAGCGTGCATCGCAAGATCTGGCACGGCGGTGTGACCGACGAAGCGCAGCTGAAGAAGCTGCTCGAAGAGCACCACCGCTGGACCGGCAGCAAGCGCGCGCGAGAGCTGCTCGACAACTGGGCGGTGTCGCGCACGAAGTTCGTGAAGGTGTTCCCGAACGAATACAAGCGCGCGCTGGCCGAACTGCACGACCGCAAGGTCGAGCTCACGAGCAGCGGCAACAACGCGCACATCGGCCTCGAGCCACATGCGCTGGCAGCATCCGCACCGCAAACGGCCCCGGCTTCGGTCTGAGCGCCCACGAGTACAGAGAACAAAGGAAAGCACGATGGGAAAGATCACCGGCTTCATGGAGCATGAGCGCGTTGAGGAGGGCTACAAGCCCGTCGACGAGCGCGTCAAGCACTACAAGGAATTCGTCGTCGGCCTGAACACCGAACAGGCCAAGGTGCAGGGCGCGCGCTGCATGGACTGCGGCACGCCGTTCTGCAACAGCGGCTGCCCGGTCAACAACATCATTCCGGACTTCAACGACCTCGTGTACCGCAATGACTGGCAAAACGCCTTCGCGGTGCTCGACTCGACCAACAACTTCCCCGAGTTCACCGGCCGCATCTGCCCCGCGCCCTGCGAGGCGGCCTGCGTGCTCAACGTGAACGACGACCCGGTCGGCATCAAGTCGCTGGAGCACGCGATCATCGACCGCGCCTGGGACGAAGGCTGGGTGGCGCCGCGCGCCGCCAAGCACAAGACCGGCAAGAAGGTGGCGGTGGTGGGTTCGGGCCCGGCCGGCATGGCGGCCGCCCAGCAGCTGGCGCGCGTCGGCCACGACGTGACGCTGTTCGAGAAGAACGACCGCATCGGCGGCCTGCTGCGCTACGGCATTCCCGACTTCAAGATGGAGAAGTCGCACATCGATCGGCGTGTCGAGCAGATGAAGGCCGAAGGCGTGACCTTCCGCACCGGCGTGATGGTCGGCGCCGCGAAGGATCCGCTGGGTAAAGGCTCGAAGGTCACGAATCTCGCCAAGGAAATCGTCACGCCCGAGCAGCTGCAGAAAGAGTTCGACGCCGTGGTGCTCACCGGCGGCGCTGAGCAATCGCGCGACCTGCCGGTGCCCGGCCGCGACCTCGACGGCATCCATTTCGCGATGGAGTTCCTGCCGCAGCAAAACCGCGTCAACGCGGGCGACAAGGTCAAGGGCCAGCTGCGCGCCGACGGCAAGCACGTGATCGTCATCGGCGGCGGCGACACCGGCTCCGACTGTGTAGGCACCAGCAACCGCCATGGCGCCGCGAGCGTCACGCAGTTCGAGCTGATGCCGCAGCCGCCAGAGGAAGAAAACCGCCCGCTGACGTGGCCGTACTGGCCGATCAAGCTGCGCACCAGCTCCAGCCATGAAGAGGGTTGCGAGCGCGAGTTCGCGATCTCCACCAAGGAGTTCATCGGCGAGAAGGGCAAGGTCACCGGCCTGAAGACCGTTCGCGTCGAATGGAAGGACGGCAAGATGCAGGAAGTGGCCGGCAGCGAGCAGGTGCTCAAGGCCGACCTCGTGCTGCTCGCCATGGGCTTCATCAGCCCCGTGGCCACTGTGCTCGATGCCTTCGGTGTCGAGAAGGACGCACGCGGCAATGCCAAGGCGACGGTCGACTTCATCGGGGGCTATGCCACCAACGTGCCGAAGGTGTTCGCCGCTGGCGACATCCGCCGCGGACAGTCGCTGGTGGTCTGGGCGATCCGCGAGGGCCGTCAAGCTGCCCGCTCGGTCGATGAATTTTTGATGGGATTCAGCGACTTACCTCGCTGATTTTTGTTTCAGTTTCGCGGGTCCGGGTTTGTCCCCGGTATCATCCGCCGGAAACCGCATGCCGGGATGCCTGAAAGGGCGCCCGGCTTTTTTATTGAGATGGACCCAGCCGCACCACTGCCACATCCCTTCGTAGAGTTCCGCGACGTCACGTTCGGCTACGGCGCGCGCGCCATTCTCGACGGCGTGTCCTTCACCGTGCCGCGCGGCAAGGTGACGGCCCTGATGGGCGCATCGGGCGGCGGCAAGACCACCGTGCTGCGCCTGATCGGCGGACAGCAGAAGGCACAGCGCGGCGAGGTACTCTTCGATGGTCAGGACGTCGTCAGATTCGACGCCACGGCGCTCTATGCAGCGCGGCGCCGCATGGGCATGCTGTTCCAGTTCGGCGCGTTGTTCACCGACATGAGCGTGTTCGACAACGTGGCCTTCCCGCTGCGCGAGCACACCCAGTTGTCCGAAGCGCTGGTGCGCGACATCGTGCTCATGAAGCTCGACGCCGTCGGCCTGCGTGGTGCGCGCGACCTGATGCCCAGCGAGGTGTCGGGCGGCATGGCGCGGCGCGTGGCGCTGGCGCGCGCGATCGCGCTCGATCCCGACCTCGTCATGTACGACGAGCCCTTCGCCGGCCTCGACCCGATCTCGCTCGGCACGGCAGCGCGGCTGATCCGCCAGCTCAACGACACGCTCGGACTCACCAGCATCATCGTGTCGCACGACCTCGAGGAAACCTTCCGCATCGCCGACCACGTGATCATCCTTGCCAACGGCGGCATCGCCGCACAGGGCACGCCCGACGAAGTGCGCGAGAGCGACGACCCGCTGGTCCATCAGTTCGTCAATGCGCTGCCCGACGGGCCCGTGCACTTCCACTACCCCGGCGTCAGCATCGAAGACGACTTCGGCAATGTGGAAGGAGGGCGTTCATGACCTGGTGGAAACCAGCCGACCTCGGCTTCGCGGTGCGCCGCCATCTGGCCAACCTGGGCTATGGCGCGAAGCTTTTCACGCGCCTGGTCGGCCCGGGCGCGCAGATCATGCGCCGCTTCGGGCTGGTGCGCGACCAGATCCATTTCCTGGGCAACTACTCGCTCGCAATCATCGGCGTGTCGGGGCTGTTCGTCGGCTTCGTGCTGGGGCTGCAGATGTACTACGCGCTGCAGCGCTACGGCTCTTCCGAAGCGCTCGGCCTGCTGGTCACGCTGAGTCTCGTGCGCGAACTCGGGCCCGTGGTGGCGGCCCTGCTCTTCACCGGACGCGCCGGTACATCGCTTACCGCGGAGATCGGCCTCATGAAGGCCGACGAGCAATTGAGCGCCATGGAGATGATGGCGGTCGATCCAGTACAGCGCATCCTCGCGCCGCGCTTCTGGGCCGGCGTGATCACCATGCCGCTGCTGGCGGCGGTGTTCAGCGCGGTCGGCATCATGGGCGGCTACGTGGTGGGCGTGCTGATGCTGGGCGTGGACCCGGGCGCGTTCTGGGGCCAGATGCAGGGCGGCGTCGACGTATGGCGCGACGTCGGCAATGGGGTCATCAAGAGCATCGTCTTCGGCTTCACCGTGACCTTCATCGCGCTGCTGCAGGGCTACGAGGCCCAGCCCACGCCCGAAGGCGTGTCGCGCGCGACCACGAAGACCGTGGTCACGGCATCGCTGGCGGTGCTGGGGCTCGACTTCCTGCTCACCGCCATGATGTTCAGTATCTAAAGAGGCTCGGCCTCCATCGTTCTAGACAGAGAGTCAAACCATGCAACGTTCCAACAACGACATCTGGGTCGGCCTGTTCGTGCTGATCGGCGCGGCGGCGCTGCTGTTTCTTGCGCTGCAGTCGGCCAACCTGCTGAGCCTGAATTTCCAGAAGACCTATGCGGTCACCGCGCGCTTCGACAACATCGGCGGGCTCAAGCCCCAAACCGCGGTCAAGAGCGCGGGGGTCGTGGTCGGCCGTGTGGAATCAATCGCCTTCAACGACAAGTCCTTTCAGGCCGACGTGACGCTGGCTTTGCAAAACCGTTACAGTTTTCCCAAGGACAGCTCGCTCAAGATCCTGACCAGTGGCCTGCTCGGCGAGCAGTACATCGGAATCGAAGCGGGCGCCGAGGAGAAGGCACTGCAGGCCGGCGACACCATCACTTCGACCCAATCGGCCGTGGTGCTGGAGAACCTGATCAGCCAGTTCCTGTACAGCAAGGCGGCCGAAGGCAATCCTTCGACGCCTGGAACAGCCAATAAGAAATGAAAACACGATTTTCCCTGTCGTTTGCTATGAATAACGTAGCAAGCCATACGCGCTGGATGGGCGCAGCAGCCGTCTTCGCGCTGGTGGCCGGTTGCGCCACCGGCCCCAACGCCAATCCGGCCGACCCGTTCGAGCCGTTCAACCGCGGTGTTTCGCGCTTCAACGACACCGTCGACGACGCGGTGCTCGTCCCCGTGGCCACGGCTTACCAGAAGGCGCTGCCCTCGATGGTGCGCACCGGCGTGAACAACTTCTTCTCCAACATCGGCGATGTCTGGAGCCTGGCCAACAACGTGGCCCAGCTCAAGTTGCAGAACAGCGCCGAGACCTTCATGCGGCTGAACGTCAACACTTTCTTCGGCCTCGGCGGCCTGCTGGACGTGGCGACCGAAGCGGGCATTCCCCGCCACGAGGAAGACTTCGGCCAGACGCTGGGCTACTGGGGTGTCGGCGCCGGCCCATATGTCGTGCTGCCGCTGCTGGGCCCCTCGACGGTGCGCGACACTGCGGCCAAGCCGCTCGACATGTACGGCGATCCGCTGGGCCATGTGAGCGACATTCCCTGGCGCAATTCGCTGACGGTGCTGCGCGTGGTCGACACGCGTTCGCAGTACCTGCGCGCCGGCCGCCTGCTGGGCGACGCGGCGCTCGACAAGTATTCGTTCACGCGCGATGCGTTCCTGCAGCGCCGCCGCAGCCAGGTCTACGACGGCAATCCGCCCAACGATGGCGGCGGCAGCGACGGCGGCGACGGCAGCGACAAGTAAGCCGAGGAGCGCATGGAGGGGAGGGCGCTTGCATCCGGTTGCAAGGCTTCACCTCCCCGACAGGAACCCGGTCGGCCCCATGGGCCTCGAATCCGTTCCTGTTTCAGCATCCGGCTTTTCCGGATGCCTGTGGATTTTCAAACTTGAATAAGGGACTCTCCATGAACGACAAGACCTTGCAACGTCGCGATCTCGGCCGCGTGGTGCTGGCCGGTGCCCTGCTGTTCAGTGCGGCTTTCGCATTCGTCCAGCCCGCCCGTGCCGCCGACGAAGCGCCCGATGCGCTCGTCAAGCGCCTCTCGACCGATGTGCTCGAGACGATCAAGGCCGACTCGTCCATCAAGTCGGGCGACGTCAACAAGATCATGCTGCTGGTCGACAGCAAGATCATGCCCAACGTCAACTTCCAGCGCATGACGGCCTCGGCCGTCGGCCCAGCCTGGCGCACGGCCACGCCAGAGCAGCAGAAGCGCCTGCAGGAAGAGTTCAAGACCCTGCTGGTGCGCACCTATGCCGGCGCGCTCGACCAGGTGACCGACCAGACCGTCACCATCCGTCCGTTCCGCGGCTCGCCCGACGACAAGGACGTGCTGGTGCGCACCGAGGTCAAGGGCCGCGGCGATCCGGTCCAGCTCGACTACCGCCTCGAGAAGACCCCCGGCCAGGGCGCCGGCTGGAAGGTCTACAACCTGAATGTGCTGGGCGTCTGGCTGGTCGACACCTACCGCACCCAGTTCGCGCAGGAAATCAACAAGAGCGGCGTCGACGGCCTGATCGCTGCACTGGCTGCGCGCAACAAGGGCAACGGCAAGAGCTGACCGGAGCGCACGATGCTGGTCCTGCCGACCCGACTCACCCACGACGAGGCCCCCGCCTGCATGCGCATGCTGCAGCAGGGGCTGAAGGGCCAGGTCGACTCGTCGTCCACCGTGGTCGACGCGACCGCGCTGGCCCAGTTCGATTCGTCGGCGCTGGCCGTGCTGCTCGAATGCCGGCGCGAATCCAGCGCGCTGGGGCGCGGCTTTTCCGTCAAGGGCCTCTCGCCCCGGCTGCGCGAGTTGGCTGCGCTGTACGGCATTGCGGGCCTTTTGCCCGCGGCGCCCTGACATTGTTGGCCCCCCGGCTTTTCACTCCGCTTTGCTGCGTGTAATTCGCCACCCCCCGAGGGGGAGGCGCGGCCCGCCTTGGGGCGGCCCGGCGGCGGCCGCATGAGGGTATCGGGCCGCTGCGCGGCAGCTTGTAAAGCGGCCCCGTAAAATCGCGGGCTCCCATGCCCGCGATCTCATTCCAATCGGTCTCCAAGACCTACCCTCCCTCCAGACAGCAGAAAGCCCAAGGCAAGCAAGGGCTGAAGGCGGTCGACGAGGTCAGCTTCCAGATCGAGCCGGGCGAGTTCTTCGGCCTGCTCGGCCCGAACGGCGCGGGCAAGACCACCCTCATCAGCATGCTCGCGGGGCTTTCGCGCCCGACGGCCGGCGCCATCACCGTGCACGGCTTCGACGTGCAGCGCGATTACGCCGAGGCGCGCCGCCAGCTCGGCATCGTGCCGCAGGAGCTGGTGTTCGACCCCTTCTTCAACGTGCGCGAGTCGCTGCGCATCCAGTCGGGCTACTTCGGCATCAAGAACAACGACGACTGGATCGACGAGCTGCTGCACAGCCTGGGCCTGGCCGACAAGGCCAACGCCAACATGCGCCAGCTTTCGGGCGGCATGAAGCGGCGCGTGCTGGTGGCGCAGGCGCTGGTGCACAAGCCGCCGGTGATCGTGCTCGACGAGCCCACTGCCGGCGTCGACGTCGAATTGCGCCAGACGCTCTGGCAGTTCGTCGCCCGGCTCAACAAGCAGGGCAGCACCGTGCTGCTGACCACCCACTACCTCGAAGAAGCCGAGGCGCTGTGCAGCCGCATCGCGATGCTCAAGCTCGGCAAGGTGATCGCGCTCGACCGCACCAGCGAACTGCTGAGGTCGGCCGCGAGCAACGTGCTGCGCTTCAAGACCGACGCCATGCTGCCCTGGGCCATTGCCCAGCATGCGCGCATCACCGGGCGCATCGTGCAGCTGCCGGCGCAGAACGCTCATGAAGTCGAACAACTGCTGGCTGCGATCCGCGAAGCCGGCGTCGCGGTGGAAGACGTGGAAATGCGCAAGGCCGATCTCGAAGACGTGTTCATCGATCTGATGGCCGGTGAGCAGACCCCGCTGGAGGTGGCGCGATGAGCGCCGCGCCGGGCAAGGGGGCTCCATGATGGCCGTCACCGGTTGGCGCGCGCTGCTCTACAAGGAGACGCTGCGCTTCTGGAAGGTGGGCTTCCAGACGGTCGGTGCGCCGGTGCTCACCGCGCTGCTGTACCTCATGGTGTTCGGCCATGTGCTCGAAGGCCGCGTGACGGTGTACGGCACCGTCGGCTACACGGCCTTCCTCGTGCCGGGCCTCGTGATGATGAGCGTGCTGCAGAACGCGTTCGCCAACAGCTCGTCCTCGATCATCCAGAGCAAGATCATGGGCAACCTGGTCTTCGTGTTGCTCACGCCGCTGTCGCACTGGGGCTGGTTCTTCGCCTACGTGGGCTCGTCGGTCATCCGCGGGCTGGCCGTGGGGCTGGGCGTGTTCGCGGTCACGGTCTTCTTCGCAATGCCGAACTTCGTGGCGCCGGTCTGGATCGTCGTTTTCGCGCTGCTGGGCGCCGCGATGCTCGGCACGCTCGGGCTGATCGCCGGCCTCTGGGCCGAGAAGTTCGACCAGATGGCGGTGTTCCAGAACTTCCTGATCATGCCCATGACCTTCCTGTCGGGCGTGTTCTATTCGATCGGCTCGCTGCCGCCGTTCTGGCAGAGCGTGAGCCACCTGAACCCGTTCTTCTACATGATCGACGGCTTCCGCTACGGCTTCTTCGGCGTGAGCGACGCATCGCCCTGGCTCAGCCTGGGCATCGTCGGCACCGCGTGGCTGGCGGTGAGCGCCATCGCTGTCCATCTCCTGCGCATCGGCTACAAAATCCGAGGCTGAACGCTTCTTCTCCAGACCCCATGACCGCCGAACAACTCCAGGCCCTGATCCAGTCCCACCTCCCGTGCGAGCACATCACGCTCGAGGGCGATGGCCGGCATTGGTATGCCACCATCGTCTCGGCCGAATTCGAGGGCAAGCGCGCGATCCAGCGCCATCAGCGGGTCTACGCCACCCTCGGTGCGAAAATGCACACCGACGAGGTGCATGCGCTTTCGATGAAGACCTACACGCCGGCCGAATGGGCGGCGGTGGAAAAATAACTCCCCGGCCCTCGCGGGCCCCTGATTTCGCTGGAATTTCGATGGACAAACTTCTGATTCGCGGCGGGCGAGAGCTCCGCGGCGAAGTACTCATTTCCGGCGCCAAGAACGCCGCGCTGCCCGAACTGTGCGCGGCGCTGCTGACCGACCAGCCCGTGACGCTGCACAACGTGCCGCGCCTGCAGGACGTGTCGACCATGCTCAAGCTGGTGCGCAACATGGGCGTCACCGCCGAGCGCGGCCAGGATGGGAAGGACGGCGGCACGGTGCGCCTGAATGCCGGCGACCTGAACAACCCGGAAGCCCCCTATGAGCTGGTGAAGACCATGCGCGCCTCCGTGCTGGCCCTGGGCCCGCTGCTGGCGCGCTTCGGCCATGCCAAGGTGTCGCTGCCCGGCGGCTGCGCCATCGGCTCGCGGCCGGTCGACCAGCACATCAAGGGATTGCAGGCCATGGGCGCCGAGATCGTGGTCGACCACGGCTACATGATCGCCAGCCTGCCGGCCGGCCGCACGCGGCTCAAGGGCGCGCGCATCCTGACCGACATGGTCACCGTCACCGGCACCGAGAACTTCCTCATGGCCGCCGCGCTGGCCGAGGGCGAAACGCTGCTCGAGAACGCCGCGCAGGAGCCCGAGATCGTCGACCTGGCCGAAATGCTGATCCGCATGGGCGCCAAGATCGAAGGCCACGGCACCAGCCACATCCGCGTCCAGGGCGTCGAGAAGCTGCACGGCTGCGAACACGCCGTGGTGGCCGACCGCATCGAGGCCGGCACTTTCTTGTGCGCCGTCGCGGCCACGGGCGGCGAGGCCTTCCTGCGCCACGCGCGCGGCGACCACATGGACGCCGTGATCGACAAGCTGCGCGATGCGGGCTGCACCGTCGCCTGCGAGAAGGACGGCGTGCGCGTCAGCTCCAAGGGCCCGGCCTGCGAACACCTGAAGGCACAGAGCTTCAGCACCACCGAATACCCGGGCTTCCCGACCGACATGCAGGCCCAGTTCATGGCCCTGAACGTGATCGCGCGCGGCGCCTCGATGGTCACCGAGACCATCTTCGAGAACCGCTTCATGCACGTGAACGAGATGGTTCGCCTGGGCGCCAACATCCACGTCGAAGGCAAGGTCGCGATGGTCGAAGGCGTGCAGCAGCTCTCGGGCGCGACCGTGATGGCCACCGACCTGCGCGCTTCGGCCAGCCTGGTCATCGCCGGCCTCGTGGCCGAGGGCGAAACCCTGATCGACCGCATCTACCACCTCGACCGCGGCTACGACCGCATGGAGGCCAAGCTGCGCGGTCTGGGTGCCGACATCGAACGCGTGACGGGAGCCGCCGCATGATCACCTTGGCGCTTTCCAAAGGCCGCATCTTCGAAGAGACGATGCCCCTGCTGGCGGCCGCCGGCATCGAGGTCACCGAAGACCCCGAGAAGTCGCGCAAGCTCATTCTCGGCACCACCCGCCCCGACGTTCGCGTGGTGCTGGTGCGCGCCTCCGACGTACCCACCTACGTGCAGTACGGCGGCGCCGACCTCGGCGTGACCGGGCTCGACGTGCTGCTCGAACACGGCAACCAGGGCCTGTACCAGCCGCTCGATCTGCGCATCGCGGCCTGCCGCCTCAGCGTGGCCGTGCGCGCCGACTACGACTACGCCTCGGCCGTGAAGCAGGGCTCGCGCCTGCGCGTGGCGACCAAGTACGTGGGCCTGTCGCGCGAATTCTTCGCCAGCAAGGGCGTGCACGTCGACCTGATCAAGCTCTACGGCAGCATGGAGCTCGCGCCGCTCACGGGCCTGGCCGACGCCATCGTCGACCTGGTCTCGACCGGCAACACGCTCAAGGCGAACCACCTCGTCGAGGTCGAACGCATCATGGACATCAGCGCCCGGCTGGTGGTCAACCAGGCGGCGCTCAAGCTCAAGCGCGAGCCGATCCGCCGCATCATCGACGCGTTCGCGTCGGCCATTCCTTCCGCCTGAACATCACGCACATGACTCTGAAAGCAGCCCCCGCCCGACTGTCCACGACTTCAGCCAGCTTCGACGCTGAATTCAAGGCGCGGCTGCATTGGTCCGCGGACGCGGATGCGGCCATCGAGAAGGTGGTGGCGGACATCCTGGCCGACGTTCAAACGCGTGGTGACGTTGCGGTACTGGAGTACACGAATCGCTTCGACAAGCTCGACGCGAAGACGCTGTCCGAGTTGGAGCTGACCCAGGCCGAACTGAAGGCCGCCTTCGAGTCGCTGCCCGCCGCGCAGCGTGACGCGCTCGAAGCGGCCGCACGCCGCGTGCGCAGCTACCACGAGGCCCAGAAGAAGGCCTCGGGCGAGAGCTGGAGCTACCGCGACGCCGACGGCACGCTGCTCGGCCAGAAGGTCACGCCGCTCGACCGTGTCGGCATCTATGTGCCGGGCGGCAAGGCCGCCTATCCGTCGAGCGTGCTGATGAACGCCATTCCCGCGCACGTCGCGGGCGTCGCCGAAATCATCATGGTCGTGCCGACGCCGAAGGGCGAGAAGAACCAGCTCGTGCTGGCCGCCGCCTACGTGGCCGGCGTCACGCGCGCCTTCACCATCGGCGGCGCACAAGCCGTGGCCGCGCTGGCCTACGGCACCGCCACCGTTCCCGCCGTCGACAAGATCACCGGCCCCGGCAATGCCTACGTGGCCGCAGCCAAGCGCCGCGTGTTCGGCACCGTGGGCATCGACATGATCGCGGGCCCGAGCGAAATCCTCGTGCTGGCCGACGGCACCACACCGCCCGAGTGGGTGGCGATGGACCTGTTCAGCCAGGCCGAGCACGACGAGCTGGCGCAGAGCATCCTGCTGTGCCCCGACGCTGCCTACATCGACCGCGTGCAGGCCGAGATCGATCGCCTGCTGCCCACCATGCCGCGCGCCGAAATCATCGCGGCCTCGCTCAACGGCCGCGGCGCGCTGATCCACACGAAGAGCATGGAAGAGGCCTGCGAGATCAGCAACCGCATTGCGCCCGAGCATCTGGAGGTCAGCAGCAGCGAACCGAACCGCTGGGAGCCGCTGCTGCGCCATGCCGGCGCGATCTTCCTGGGCGCTTTCACCAGCGAGAGCCTGGGCGACTACTGCGCCGGGCCAAACCACGTGCTGCCGACCAGCGGCACGGCGCGCTTCTCGAGCCCGCTGGGCGTCTACGACTTCCAGAAGCGCTCCAGCCTGATCGAGGTCAGCGAGGCCGGCGCCCAGGTGCTCGGCCCGGTCGCCGTCACGCTGGCCGAGGGCGAGGGCCTGCAGGCGCACGCCGAGGCCGCCCGCATGCGGCTGCGTAAGATCTGAGCTCCAACAACAACCCGTCCCCGGGAGGAGCAAGCAAGATGATCGATCGTCTCTTCGGTTCGCGCCTTTTCAGGTTCGCCGCGACTGCCGTCGCGGGGGCCGCGATACTGGCCGCCTGCAGCCAGATGCCGCAGGCTCCGCGCGAATCGGCCGCCGCCAGCGTCATGCCCAGCGCCGCCGCGCCGGCCGCACCCGCGCCGCAACTCGGCACGCAATGGGGCGAGGGCATCGAATCGAAGACCCGCACCGTCGCCGCCAAGCGCCTGTCCGACCGGCCGGACGACGTGGCCTCGGTGGGCTACAACGAAGCCTTCGCCGTACGCCGCGCGGTGGGCAGCAATCCCGAGCGGCGGCTGAACCTGCTGCTGGCCGACGGCGATGTCGAATGGTCCGTGCTCGACGAGGACGGCCGTCCGCTGCCCCTGCAGCGCACCCGCCGGGGCAGCGGCGGGGAGGACATGTTCCGTCTCGCCGGTGTCGAAGGCGCGCGCTACACACTGCGCTTTCGCAACCTGAGCGAGCGCAGCTACGAAGTGATCGCCACCGTCGACGGCCTCGACGTGCTCAACGGCAAGCCCGGCAGCATGCGCAACGGCGGCTACGTGCTGCGGCCGCTGCAGTCGCTGACCATCGAGGGCTTCCGCAAGAGCCAGAACGAGGTGGCGGCCTTCCGTTTTTCAGCGCCCGGCCGCGCCTACGCTGCGAACACCGAAGCCGGCGACGTGCGCAACGTCGGCGTGATCGGTGCTGCGCTGTTCGAGCTCGAAGAGCGTGACGCCCCGCGCCGCCAGCGCCGTGGCGCTGACCCGTCGCAGCCCAGCGCCTTCCCGGCCGACGGCGCCTACGCGCCGCCGCCGCGCTACCGCAGGTGATGACGATGAAGCGTGCCGCGTTCCTGCTGCTCGCACTCGCCGTCGCCGCCGGCGCGCAGGCCATGAGCATCCGCGAGCTGCGCACGCTCGAGGCCAACGAGAAGGAGGGCAAGGCCTACGCCAGCTACTACCTGGTCGGCGTGCTCGAAGGCCTGCGCGAAGGTGTCGAATCTTCCCAGCGCAACGGCCAGAAGCCGCTGTTCTGCGTCGAGGGCCGCCGCCTCGAACCCTCCATGGCCCGTTCGCTCTATCAGACCGAGTTGACCCGCAACGCCGACAGTTACGAAGCCGACATGCCCGTGCAACTGGTCATGTCCGGCGCCCTCAAGAACAGCTACCACTGCACCCGATGACCGCTCCTGAATCCGCTCGCCCGCCGTTCGACCGCATCCGCCACGACGTGCGGGCCATGCATGGCTATGCGGTGCAGGACGCGCGCGGCTTCATCAAGCTCGACGCCATGGAAAACCCCTTCGGCCTGCCGCCCGCGCTGCAGGCCGAACTCGGCAAGCGGCTCGGCGCGCTGGCGCTCAACCGCTACCCCGGCGACCGCGGCGCCGACCTGCGCAGCGCGCTGGCGGCGCATGCGCAAATGCCTGAAGGCTTCGCGCTGATGCTGGGCAACGGGTCGGACGAACTGATCTCGCTGCTGGCCATCGCCTGCGACCTGCCGGGCGCGACCGTGCTGGCGCCCGTGCCCGGCTTCGTGATGTACGCCATGAGCGCGAAGCTCCAGGGCCTGAAGTTCGTTGGCGTGCCGCTCACGGCCGACTTCGAACTCGACGAGGCCGCCATGCTGGCCGCCATCGAGCGCGAGAAGCCCGCCATCGTCTATCTCGCGTACCCCAACAACCCGACCGCCAACCTCTGCGACGACGCCGTCCTCGAGAAGATCGTCGAAGCCCAGGGCGCGCAAGGCGGCCTGGTGGTGATCGACGAGGCCTACCAGCCCTTTGCCGCCCGCAGCTACATCGACCGGCTGGCGAAGCACGGCCACGTTCTGCTGATGCGCACGCTCAGCAAGTTCGGGCTGGCCGGCATCCGCCTGGGCTACATGATGGGTCCGGCCGCGCTGGTCGCCGAGATCGACAAGGTGCGCCCGCCCTACAACATCAGCGTGCTCAACTGCGAGGCCGCGCTGTTCGCGCTGGAGCATGCCGACGTGTTCGAGGCCCAGGCCCGGCAGATCCGCGAGGAGCGCGAGCGCCTGATCACGGGGCTCGGCCGCCTGCCCGGTGTGAAGACCTGGCCCAGCGACGCCAACATGATCCTCCTGCGCGTGCCCGATGCCGCCAGGACTTTTGAGGGTATGAAGGCTCGCGGCGTTCTGGTGAAGAACGTTTCTAAAATGCATGAACTGCTCGCGAACTGCCTGCGCCTCACCGTCGGAACGGCCGACGAGAATGCGCGGATGCTCGCGGCGCTCGAAGCCTCACTATGACCACCCCCCAGATTGCCGATCGCACAGCGACGGTCACCCGCAACACCGCCGAGACGAAGATCACCGTCAGCGTGAACCTCGACGGCACCGGCCGCGCCAAGCTTTCCACCGGCATCGGCTTCTTCGACCACATGCTCGACCAGATCGCCCGCCACGGGCTGATCGACCTCGACATCGACTGCCAGGGCGACCTGCACATCGACGGGCACCACACGGTGGAAGACGTGGGCATCACGCTGGGCCAGGCCGTGGCCAAGGCCGTCGGCGACAAGAAGGGCATCCGCCGCTACGGCCATGCCTATGTGCCGCTCGACGAGGCGCTGAGCCGTGTCGTCATCGACTTCTCGGGCCGTCCGGGCCTGGTGATGCACGTGCCTTTCACCAGCGGGATGATCGGCACCTTCGACAGCCAGCTCACCTACGAGTTCTTCCAGGGCTTCGTGAACCACGCCTTCGTCTCGCTGCACATCGACAACCTCAAGGGCGTCAATGCGCATCACCAGTGCGAGACGGTGTTCAAGGCTTTTGCGCGCGCCATGCGCGGCGCGCTCGAAATCGATCCCCGCTCCGTCGGGGTCATTCCATCGACCAAGGGTTCGCTCTGAAGCCCGCCAGCGAACAGCTATGAAATCTGTAGCAGCAAATACCGTCGCGGTCGTCGACTACGGCATGGGCAACCTGCACTCGGTGTCGCAGGCCGTTCGCCATGCGGCCGACCAGGTGGGCGTGGAGGTGTTCGTCACCTCCGACCCCGACGTGGTGCGCAAGGCGACCCGCGTGGTGCTGCCGGGGCAGGGCGCCATGCCCGACTGCATGCGCGAGCTGCGCGACTCCGGCCTTCAGGAATCGGTGCTCGAGGCGGCCGCCAGCAAGCCGCTGTTCGGCGTGTGCGTGGGCATGCAGATGATGCTGTCGCGCAGCGACGAAGGCCCGACCGACGGCTTGGGCCTCATTCCAGGTGAAGTCGTCAAGTTCGACCTGATCGGGCGCCTGCAGGCCGACGGCAGCCGCTTCAAGGTGCCGCAGATGGGCTGGAACCAGGTGCGCCAGGCCCAGCCGCATCCGGTGTGGGCGGGCGTGCCCGATCTGAGCTATTTTTACTTCGTGCACAGCTTCTACGCCTGTCCGGTGGACCCCAAACACAGCGTGGGCGAGGCGGAATACGGCGCGAGCTTTACCGCGGCCATCGCACGCGATAACATTTTTGCCACCCAGTTCCACCCGGAGAAGAGTGCGGACCACGGGTTGCAGCTCTATCGCAATTTCCTCCACTGGAAACCCTGAACCTATTTTTCCGACCGGGCCGACACTCCCACAGCCCGGATCTCGCATACTCGCGTCACTTCCATGCTCCTCATTCCCGCCATTGATCTCAAAGACGGCCACTGCGTTCGCCTCAAACAGGGCGACATGGACCAGTCCACCATCTTCAGCGAAGACCCTGCCGCCATGGCCCGCAAGTGGGTCGAGGCCGGCGCGCGCCGGCTGCACCTGGTCGATCTGAATGGCGCCTTCGCCGGCAAGCCGCAGAACCATGCGGCGATCAAGGCGATCCTGAAAGAGGTGGGCGACGACATTCCGGTGCAGCTCGGCGGCGGCATCCGCGACCTCGACACCATCGAGCGCTACATCGACGACGGCCTGCGCTACGTGATCATCGGCACCGCCGCGGTCAAGAACCCCGGCTTCCTGAAAGACGCCTGCAGCGCCTTCGGCGGCCACATCATCGTGGGCCTGGACGCCAAGGACGGCAAGGTCGCCACCGACGGCTGGAGCAAGCTCACGGGCCACGAGGTGGCAGACCTGGGCAAGAAGTTCGAGGACTACGGCGTCGAGTCGATCATCTACACCGACATCGGCCGCGACGGCATGCTCTCGGGCATCAACATCGAGGCCACCGTCAAGCTCGCGCAGGCGCTGACCATCCCCGTGATTGCCTCGGGCGGCCTGTCGAACATGGCCGACATCGACAAGCTCTGCGAAGTCGAGTCCGACGGCGTGGAAGGTGTGATCTGCGGCCGCGCGATCTACTCGGGCGACCTCGACTTCGCCGCCGCGCAGGCCCGCGCGGACGAACTGGCGGCCTGACGCATTGCCGGTGCCGCCCTGGGCGGGCGCGCCGGTTCCTGTTCAGGCTCGGCTTCATCGAGGTCTTGATCGCCTGCCAGCAGGCTCAGGAGGACCCCGGCGAGGACGATCGCCAGTCCGAGTACCGCTACCGCTTCCAGAAAGAATTTCATGGCGCCATGCCGTTGAGATGCTCCCAAGGTTTCTCAGGCGATTGGACGAAACCCTCCTGACCGTTCGCTGAGTAAGAAAACGTCAGGCCGCGCGCCGAAAAGAAGCTATTCGGACTTCACCGACATCGTCTGGATGATCGTTTCCAGCTGTGCGCTCATCGGCAGATTGATGCTCTCCCCCGAAGGCAGCTTGCGCAGGAACCAGCGCTTGTACTGCCGATGGATCTCGCCGTCTTCCGCCAGCACCTGGAAGGTGTCGATGACCAACTTGTTCAGCTGCGGATCGTCCTTGCGGTACATGATCCCGTAGGGGTCGTAGGAGAGGAAGTCGCCGACCACCTCATAGTTGCCCTTGGCGGCGTCCTGTGCGATCAGGCCGTAGAGCAGCACGTCGTCGGTCGCGAAGGCGTCGGCCTGGCCGCTCTTCACCAGCGCGAACGACTCCGCGTGGTCGCGCGCCACCCGCAGGTCGATGTTCAGCTTGAACTTTTCCGACAGGTCGCGCAGCGTCTTCTCGTTGGTGGTGCCGGCCGTCACCGCCACCTTCTTGCCCGCGAGGTCGCGGAACGACTTGATCGGCGAGCCCTTCTTCACGAGCACCTTGGTACCCGAGACGAACATCGTCGGCGAGAAGCTCACGCGCTTCTGGCGCTCGAGGTTGTTGGTGGTCGAGCCGCATTCCAGGTCGACCTTGCCGCTCGCGACCGCGTCGATGCGCGAGTCGGGCGTGACGGGCACCCACTTGATGGTGAGGCTCTTGTTCACCGCGTCCTCGATGGCCGTCACCAGCGCGCGGCAAAGCTCGATCGAATAGCCGATCGGCTCCTTGCGCGCATTGAGGTACGAGAACGGCACCGACGACTCGCGATAGCCGATGGTGATGGCGCCGGTTTCGCGCGCCTTGGCAAGAGTGCCGGTCAGCGCGACGGGGGCTTGCTCCTGCGCCTGTGCCGGCCTTGCCGGCACGAGCATGGCGGCCGCCAGCAGTACGGCGAGAAAAACCGACGGCGTGGCCTTGAGCTTCATGGCGCGCCTCACGCGTGTGCGGGGTGGGCGAGGGTGGCCGCCGCCTCTTCGTCGATCGCGCGGGCGTTGACCTCGGCATCGCGCTCGGACATCAGTTCGCCCTCCCACTTGGCGACCACCGCGGTGGCGATGGAGTTGCCCACCGCGTTGGTGGCCGAACGGCCCATGTCGAGGAAGGTGTCCACGCCCAAAATCAGCAGCAGGCCGGCTTCGGGAATGTCGAAGTGGTTCAGCGTGGCGGCAATCACCACCAGCGAGGCGCGCGGCACGCCGGCCATGCCCTTGGACGTGAGCATGAGGATCAGCAGCATCGTGATCTGCGTGCTGATCGGCATGTGGATGTTGTAGGCCTGGGCGATGAAGAGCACCGCGAAGGTGCAGTACATCATCGAGCCGTCGAGGTTGAACGAGTAGCCCATCGGCATCACGAAGCTCGAGATCTTGCGCTTCACGCCGAAACGGTCGAGCGCCTGCAGGATCTTCGGGTAGGCCGCTTCGGAACTCGCGGTGGCGAACGACAGCAGGAAGGCTTCCTTGATGAGCACCAGCAGCTTGAACACGCGCGGGCCCAGGAACGAGAAGCCCGCCAGGACCAGCACGCCCCACAGCACGAACAGGCCCAGGTAGAAGTCGCCCATGAACACCGCGAACTTCAGCAGGATGCTCAGGCCATTGACGGCCACCGTGGCGGCCATGGCGGCCAGCACCGCCAGGGGCGCGAGCTTCATCACGTAGCCGGTGATCTTGAGCATCGCGTGCGACAGTTCCTCGATGGCCGCCACCAGTGTCTTGGCCTTGTCGCCCAGCGAGGCCAGCGCCACGCCGAAGAACATCGAGAACACCACGATCTGCAGGATCTCGTTGTTCGCCATGGCCTCGACGAACGACTTGGGCACCGTGTGGCTCACGAAGTCCTTCAGCGTGAACTTGGCGGTGGCCAGGTTGGCCGAGGCGCCGATGTCGGGCAGCGGCAGGCCCAGGTTCTCGCCGGGCTTGAGCAGGTTGGCCATGACCAGGCCGATCACCAGCGAGATCAGCGAGGCGGTCAGGAACCAGCCGATGGCTTTGCCGAACACGCGGCCGACCGACTTGGCGTCGCCCATGTGCGCGATGCCCACCACCAGCGTGGAGAACACCAGCGGGCCGATCAGCATCTTGATCAGGCGCAGGAACACGTCCGAGACGATGGAGACGTAGTCTGCAATTTCTTTCGCGGCCTTTTTGTCCGGAAAGCTCGAGAAGATCATGTAGCCGACGACGATGCCGAGCACCATCGCGATCAGGATCCATGCGGCCATCGGCAGCTTCTTCATGCGTATCCCCTTTTGTCGTGTGAGAGTGATTTTCGAGTGCACGGGGCCGACTTGCATGCTGTCCCCGGATGCAAGCGGCCACAGGGTATCCAAGAAGGCCCCGTGCACGCAATGGGCCCTTGATGCCAATTCCGTGCCACCGCACGGTCGCTGCCTACAATTCCGGGCATGGAAACCAGCCTGATCGAGTTCCGCGGCCAGCCCGCCATCCGCGCCACGGGCGCCGATGGAAGCACCCTGACCGTTGCATTGCACGGCGCCCAAGTGCTCTCGTGGGCCACGGCCAACGGGGTGGAGCGACTTTATCTGAGTCCGCGCGCGGTGTTCGACGGGCAGGCCGCCATTCGTGGTGGCGTGCCCATCTGCTGCCCCCAGTTCAACCAGCGCGGCATGCTGCCCAAGCATGGATTCATGCGCAATTTGCCTTGGTCGCAAGCGGCCGCCGACGCGCCGCAGACGCTGCGGTTGATGTTGCGCGACAACGAAGCCACCCGCAGGCTCTGGCCGCACGCTTTTGAGGCACGGCTGGAGGCGACCCTGTCCGCCGGTGGGCTGCGCACCACGCTCACGCTCGTCAACATCGACCATGCGCCCTGGACCTTTGCGGCCGCGCTGCACACTTATCTGCGCGTCGACGACATCGCCCACGTGCGCCTTGAAGGCCTGCAGGGCGCCAACCGCTGGGATTCGCTGCGCGACGACCGCCATGTGGAAACCGCCGCGGCGCTGCATTTCGATGCGGAATTCGACAGCGTCTACGCCGCGCCCGCCAAGCCGTTGCGCCTCGTGCAGCCCGGCAGCACGCTCGAAATCGCACAAAGCGCGAGCTGCAGCGAAACCGTGGTCTGGAACCCCGGCGCCGTGCTCGGTGCGAAACTCGCCGACATGCCCGAAGACGGCTTCCGCCACATGCTCTGCGTGGAGGCGGCCCGCATCGACGAGCCCGTCCTGCTGGCGCCCGGCGCCCAATGGCAGGGCTGGCAACAGCTCCGCGTTCTCTGATCTCCTACCGGTTCATCTTTTCATGCTTGCCAAACGCATCATTCCCTGCCTCGACGTCACCGGCGGCCGCGTCGTCAAGGGCGTCAACTTCCTCGAACTGCGCGATGCGGGCGACCCGGTCGAGATCGCCGCGCGCTACAACGCGCAGGGCGCCGACGAACTCACCTTCCTCGACATCACCGCCACCAGCGACGGACGCGACCTGATCCTGCCGATCATCGAGGCGGTGGCTTCGCAGGTCTTCATTCCGCTGACCGTGGGCGGCGGCGTGCGCACCGTGGCCGATGTGCGCCGGCTGCTCAACGCGGGCGCCGACAAGACCAGCTTCAACTCGGCCGCGATCTCGGATCCGCAGGTGATCAACGACGCCTCGCAGAAATACGGCTCGCAGTGCATCGTGGTCGCTATCGACGCCAAGCGCCGCAGCCCCGAAGAGGCCGCCACGCGTGGCGCGGGCTGGGACGTGTACAGCCACGGCGGGCGCAAGAACACCGGCCTCGACGCCGTCGAATGGGCAGCCGAGATGGCGCGCCGCGGCGCCGGCGAGATCCTGCTGACCAGCATGGACCGCGACGGCACCAAGAGCGGCTTCGACCTGGAGCTGACCCGCGCCGTGAGCAATGCCGTCAACGTGCCGGTGATCGCCTCGGGCGGCGTGGGCAGCCTCGACGACCTGGCCGATGGCATCCAGACCGGCGGCGCCGACGCGGTGCTGGCGGCCAGCATCTTCCACTACGGCGAGCACACGGTGGGCGAGGCCAAAGCCCGCATGGCGGCGCGGGGCATTCCCGTGCGGATCGACCGTTGAACGTGCCTCAAGGGTCTTTTCCCATCCCCGACAATACCGAGATGAATTGGCTCGATGAAGTGAAGTGGGATGCGAACGGCCTGGTGCCCGTGATCGCGCAGGAACAAGGCAGCAACGACGTGCTGATGTTCGCCTGGATGAACCGCGAGGCGCTCGAAAAGACCGCCGAGCTGGGCCGCGCGGTGTATTTCAGCCGCTCGCGCAACAAGCTCTGGTTCAAGGGCGAGGAATCGGGCCACGTGCAGACCGTGCACGAGATCCGCCTCGACTGCGACAACGACGTGGTGCTCCTCAAGGTCACCCAGCTCGGCCACGAGCCCGGCATCGCCTGCCACACCGGCCGCCACAGCTGCTTCTTCAGCAAGTACGAGAACGGCGGCTGGACCGTGGTCGAACCCGTCTTGAAAGACCCGGAGTCGATCTACAAATGACGGCCACAGTGAACCACAGCACCTCCGACGCCCTTGCACGCCTGGCCGCGGTCATCGAAAGCCGCCTGCCCGCGCGCGGCGGCGACCCCGAGAAGAGCTACGTCGCGCGCCTGCTGCACAAGGGCCCTGACGCCTTCCTCAAGAAGATCGGCGAGGAAGCCACCGAGGTTGTGATGGCGGCCAAGGACGCCGACCACGGCGGCGACCGCGCCAAAATAGTGAACGAAGTGGCCGACCTCTGGTTCCACACCATGGTGGCGCTGGCGCACTACGGTTTTTCCCCCGCCGACGTCACCGCGGAGCTCGAGCGCCGCGAGGGCACCAGCGGCATCGAGGAAAAGGCGCTGCGCAAGGTGCAGGCGCGGGAATCCGAAGCCTCCAACGATTGAAAGGACATCGACCATGGCCAACGACATCGTGAACGTGGAACCCGACGACTCCCTCAAGACCTGGGGCTGGGTCAGCTACATCCTGCACCTGATCGTGGCCATCGGCGCCGTCGTGCCGGGGGCGCAGGCCTCCGTGCTGCTGCTGCTGATTGCGCTGGTGATCGACTTCGTCAAGCGCGACGACGCGGCCGGCACCTGGCAGGCCTCGCACTTCAGCTGGCGCATCCGCTCGGTGCTGTGGGCCGGCCTGCTGTACATCGTTACTTCGTGGCTCTGGCTGCTGTTCTTCGTGCCGGGCTGGATCGCCTGGAGCCTGATCTCGCTGTGGTTCCTGTACCGGATCGTGAAGGGCATGATCCGCATGAACGACGGCCGTCCCATGGAACCCAAAGATGTCATCTGACCCGAACTGCGTCTTCTGCAAAATCATCGAAGGCAAGATCCCCTCGCGCAAGGTCTACGAAGACGACGACCTGTTCGGTTTTCACGACATCTCGCCCTGGGCGCCGGTGCATTTCATGCTGGTGCCCAAGAAGCACATCGCCTCGATGGCGCAGCTCACGCCCGAAGACTCGGCCCTCATGGGCAAGATCATGATCCTGGCGCCCAAGCTGGCGCTGGAGCAGGGCTGCAGGCCCTATCCGGACGGCGGCTACCGGGTCGTCGTCAACACGGGCAGCGAGGGCGGGCAGGAGGTTCACCATCTCCATGTCCATGTCATGGGTGGCCCCCGCCCGTGGCTTCGCGGTTGAGTGGCATTAGTCCAAACTGTCACATTCCGCCCGACTAAAATCGGACACATTCTTAGGAGTTCTCCATGGGTTCTTTTTCCATCTGGCACTGGCTGATCGTGCTGCTCGTCGTGGTCATGATCTTCGGCACCAAGAAGCTGCGGAACATGGGTTCGGACCTTGGTGGCGCCGTCAAGGGCTTCAAGGACGGCATGAAGGACGGTTCGTCCGATGCCGCCACCCCGCCGGCCCCCACCCAGCAAGTGACTGGCCAGCCGGCCAACAGCGACAAGTCGACGATCGACGTCGAAGCGCGCCAGAAGTCCTGAGCGCGGGCAGCAGCACGTGCTCGACCTCGGCATTGAGAAGCTGGCGCTGATCGGCGTCGTGGCGCTGATCGTCATCGGTCCGGAAAAGCTGCCGCGCGTGGCCCGCACCGTCGGCACCTTGCTCGGCAAGGCGCAGCGCTACGTGAACGACGTCAAGGCCGAAGTCAACCGCTCGATGGAGCTCGACGAGCTCCGCAAGATGAAGACCACCGTCGAGGATGCGGCGCGCGACGTCGAGCACAGCATCCACACCGGCGCGAGCGAATTCGAGAAGCAGTTCAGCGGTTCGGGCGAAACCCTCTCGGCGCTGGCCGAACCCGAGCCTTCGCCGCCCGAATACAAGCATCCCCGCAAGAACTGGCGCCTGAAGCAGGGCGCCACGCCGCAGTGGTACAAGGCGCGCAACGGCGTGCGCACCAAGGCGCTGTCGGGTGCCGCGCGTGTCGCGCGCTTCCGCCCGCACACGATCAACAAGATCAACTAGCGTCCCCCACCACCGCGTTCCCCGAGCGCCGCACGCCGGCCGACGTCACGCTATCTTCTTTTCCAATGGCCGATTCCGACAACAAGAACAAAGACAAAGAAGACGAACTGGCGGGCACCGAACAGCCGTTCGTGGCGCACCTGGTCGAGCTTCGCGACCGCCTGCTCTACTGCGTCTATGGCCTCGTGGTCGCGGGCATCCTGCTGGCCATCTGGCCCGGCCCCGGCGGGCTGATCGACATCATCGCGATGCCGATCAAGGCGCACATGCCGCACGACGCGAAGCTCATCGCCATCGGCGTGTTCTCGCCGTTCTTCGTGCCGCTCAAGGTGCTGATGATGGCGGCCGTGCTGCTGGCGCTGCCCTGGCTCATGTATCAGGCGTGGATGTTCGTCGCGCCCGGGCTCTACAGCCATGAAAAGAAATTCGCGCTGCCGCTGATCTTCTTCGGCAGCCTGCTGGCCTATGCCGGCATTGCGTTCGTGCAGCTTTTCGTGCTGGACAAGATGTTCAGCTTCATCCAGCGCTTTGCGCCCGCAGCGGTGCAGGCAACGCCCGACATTTCATCGTACGTCGAGGCCATCCTGTCGCTGTACATCGCCTTCGGCGTGGCCTTCCAGGTGCCGATCGTCGTGATGCTGCTGGTGCGCTTCGAGATGGTGACCATCGAGAAGCTGAAGTCCTTCCGCGGCTACTTCATCGTGGTCGCGTTCGTCGTGGCCGCGGTGCTCACGCCGCCCGATGTGGTGTCGCAGCTGGCGCTGGCGGTGCCGATGTGCCTGCTGTACGAGGTGGGCATCATCGGTGCCAAGTATTTCGCCAGTGCCGCCAGGAAGCCCGAGGAAGACGAAAGCGCCGATTCGGCGCAGTCCTGACCGGCCGGCTGGCCCGACGGCAGCCCATTATTCGGGCTGCTGCTGATTCGGTACCTGCCGCACCGGGCTCTTCGGCCGCAGGCCCGGCATCACGTCCAGTTCCATCTTGTCGCTGCCGCGCTGCAGCGCAAACCTCGCGGTGCTGCCGGGCTTCAGGCCGGCCACCGCGGTCAGCAGCGCCTGCACGTTGTCCGTCTTCTTCTCGCCCACCGAGGTGATCACGTCGCCAGGGCGGATGCCGGCCTTGGCGGCCGGGCCGTTCTGCAGCACGCCGGTGATGATCACGCCGGCGTTCGCCTTCACGCCGAAGGTCTCGGCCAGTTCGGGCGAGAGTTCGTTGGGCTCCACGCCGATCCAGCCGCGGCGCACCTGGCCTTCCTTCACGATCCCTTCGAGCACGATCTTGGCCATCGACACCGGAATGGCGAAGCCGATGCCCATGCTGCCGCCCGAGCGCGAATAGATCGCGGTGTTGATGCCCTGCAGGTTGCCGTTGACGTCGATCAGCGCGCCGCCCGAGTTGCCGGGGTTGATGGCCGCGTCGGTCTGGATGAAGTTCTCGAAGTTGTTGATGCCGAGCTGGTTGCGGCCCAGCGCCGAGACGATGCCGCTGGTCACGGTCTGGCCGACGCCGAAGGGGTTGCCGATGGCCAGCACCTGGTCGCCCACCTGCAGCGCGTCGGAGTCGCCCAGCACGATCGCCGGCAACTTGTCGAGCTCGATCTTCAGCACGGCCAGGTCGGTGTCGGGGTCGGTGCCGATCACCTTGCCGCGCGCGTGGCGGCTGTCGTTGAGCGTCACTTCGATCTCGTCGGCGCCCTCGACCACGTGGTTGTTGGTGAGGATGTAGCCGTCGGCGCTCACGATCACGCCGCTGCCCAGGCCCACCTGGGGCTGGTCATCCTGGTCGCCGAAGAAGAAGCGGAACCACGGGTCGTTGCTTCGCGGATGGCGCTGCGCGGCCTTGCTGGTGTTGATGCTCACCACCGCCGGCGAGGCTTTCTTGGCCGGCACGCTCAGGCTGCCGGCCGTCGGGATGTTCGGGTTGCCCGCGGGCGCCTCGACGATCGACACCACGCCGCCCAGCGAGGTCGCGCGCTTGTGGATCCACTCGGGCTTGAGCGTCGCGACGACGAAATAGGCCGCGAGCAGGACAGTCACGGCTTGTGCAAAGAGCAGCCAGGTGCGTTTCATGAAAGATTGGTGAAAAAGACGTTGGAAGGCTGCCGTGGAGCGCAGCGATGTTGTCAATTGTCCCTCAACCGCACGGAACAGAAACCGCGCCACGCGGTCGAGATTGGGCTGACTGCCTGCGTGAATCCGGGTTAACCCGTAGCATCGCCCAGCAGGTCCCACCCGGCCCATGTTTCCCCGGCCTCCCGCGCTGCCCACCCGGCGGAAGCGGCCAGGCATTTCGTCGGCGCGCCATTTTTCCGTTTTCTCACCCGGTTTCGCGGGCTGGCGCGCGGTCACGACCTTCCTGCCAGCCATGACTTCACAAGCAACCCTCCCGGACGGCGCGCAGCCGGCACCGGCACGCACGCTCGGTTCGAGCGACTACAAGACCCTCGGCCTGTCCGCCCTCGGCGGCACCCTGGAGTTCTACGACTTCGTCATCTACGTGTTCTTCGCCACCGTGCTCGGGGCGCTGTTCTTCCCGGCCGACATGCCCGACTGGCTGCGGCAGCTGCAGACCTTCGGCATCTTCGCGGCGGGCTACCTGGCGCGCCCGGTGGGCGGGATCGTCATCGCGCATTTCGGCGACATCTTCGGCCGCAAGCGCATGTTCACGCTGTCGATCTTCCTGATGGCGGCGCCCACGCTGGTGATCGGCCTGCTGCCGACCTACGAGAGCATCGGCGTCGCGGCGCCCCTGCTGCTGCTGGCCATGCGCGTGCTGCAGGGCGCGGCCATTGGCGGCGAGATGCCCGGCGCCTGGGTGTTCGTGGGTGAGCACGTTCCGGCCAGGCGCTACGGCTTCGGCATCGGCATGCTGACCTCGGGCATCACCGGCGGCATCCTGCTGGGTTCGCTGGTTGCGGTGGCCATCAACCGGCACTATTCGCCGGTGCAGGTGAGCGAGTTCGCCTGGCGCCTTCCCTTTGTGCTGGGCGGTGTGTTCGGGCTGGTGTCGGTATACCTGCGCCGCTTCCTGCACGAGACACCGGTGTTCAAGGAGCTGGCCGGGCGCCGCAGCGTGGCGCGCGAGATGCCGCTGCGCACCGTGCTGCGCGACCACCGGCTGGCCTCCATGTACGTTGCACTGCTGACCTGGGTGCTGTCGGCCGCCATCGTGGTTGTGGTGCTGTACACGCCCACCTACCTGCAGAAGGTGCACCACATTCCGGCCGCGCTGACGCTCGAAGCCAACGCGCTCGCCACGCTGACCCTGACGCTCGGCTGCATGCTGGCCGGCTGGGCCAGCGACCGCGTCGGCACGCGCACCGTCATGCTGATCGGTTGGGGTGGCCTGTTCGCCACGGCCTACCTGTTCTACTGCGGGCTGCCCGGCACGCCGTCGACGCTCTACGCGCACTACGCGCTGGTGGGCCTGTTCGTGGGCACCATCGCCACGGTGCCGATCGCGGGCGTGCGCGCCTTCCCGGCGCCGGTGCGCTTCACCGGGCTTTCGTTTGCCTACAACATGTCGTATGCGGTCTTCGGCGGACTGACCCCGGTGATCCTCACGCTCTGGCTGCAGCGCGACACCATGGCGCCGGCGCACTACGTGGCGGCGCTGGCCGGGCTGGGCTTCCTGCTGGCGCTGTTGCCACTGGCCGCTCGTGGCCATGCCATGCGGGATGGCGCGGCCATCGCGGGCGGCGCGACAATGGCGCGATGAGCACCACCCGCCACGAACTGCTTCACGCATTCGACCTGCTGCTCGCCCCCGGGCGCTTCAAGGACTACGGACCCAACGGCCTGCAGGTCGAAGGGCGCACCGTGGTGCGCAAGATCGTTTCGGGCGTAACCGCCAGCCGCGCGCTGATCGAGGCCGCGATCCACGCCGATGCCGATGCCATCTTCGTCCACCATGGTCTGTTCTGGCGCGGCCAGGACGGCTGCGTCACCGGCTGGATGAAGCAGCGCCTGGGCCTGCTGCTGGGCGACGACGTCAATCTCTTCGCCTATCACCTGCCGCTCGATGCGCATCCCGAGCTCGGCAACAACGCACAGCTCGGCCTGCAACTGGGGCTCGTGGCCCATGCCGGATCGGCCGGGCGCTTCGGCGAGCAGGAACTGGGTTTTCTCGGCGCGCAGGAAAACGGCGAGAGCTTCGCCAACGCCAGGACGCTCGCCACCCACGTCGAAAAAGTGCTGAAAAGACCGGTCACGCTCGTCGACACGGCGCATCGCGCCATCAGGAACATCGCGTGGTGCACAGGCGGCGCACAGGGCTACTTCGAAGCCGCCATTGCGGCCGGTGCCGACGCCTTCATCACCGGCGAGATCTCGGAGCCCCAGGCCCATTACGCGCGTGAGATGGGCGTGGCCTTCCTGGCGTGCGGACATCACGCCACCGAACGCTACGGCGCGCCAGCCGTGGCCGGGCACGTTGCGGCGCAGCTCGGGCTGAAGCACGAGTTCATCGACATCGACAACCCGGCATGAGCGCAGCGCCGGACCGCCCCAAGCAAGCTTGCACCGCAGTGCGGAGCACGGAGATGCCTTTCCAATGAGCGCTGCCATCGCCATCACCCTCGGGGATCCCGCAGGCATCGGCCCCGAGATCATCGCCAAGGCCTTTCGCGACGCGCCCGATGCAACGCATGGCGCGTTCGTCGCCGGCGATGTGGGCACGGTGCGCAAGGCCTCGCAGGCGCTGGCAGCACCTGGGCTGCCGGCATGGCCGGTGCTGGAAATCGAATCCGCCGCCGAAGCCGCAACGGTGCCGCCGGGCTGCATTCCCGTGCTGCAGGTGATCGCGCCGCCATCGCCAATTAAGCTGGGCCAGATCAGCGCCGAAGCCGGCCGTGTGGCTGGCGAATGCGTCGTCTGGGCCGCGCGGGCCGCGCTGCGCGGCGAAATCGGCGCCATCGTCACCGCGCCGCTGCACAAGGAAGCGCTGTCGGCCGCCGGCTTTCCGTACCCCGGCCATACCGAGCTGCTGCAGGCCGAGGCCGCCGCCCACCTGGGCCGCACCCTGGCCGACGTGCCGGTGCGCATGATGCTGGCCAACGACGAGCTGCGCACCGTGCTCGTCAGCATCCACATGTCGCTGCGCCACGCCATCGAGGCGGTGCACTTCGACGGTGTGCTCGAAACCCTGCGCATCACCCACCGCGCGCTGACGCATGCGCTCGGCCGCGTGCCGCGAATCGGCGTGGCGGGCCTCAACCCGCACGCGGGGGAGGGCGGCCTGTTCGGTTCGGAAGAGCGCGAGATCATCGCGCCGGCCATCGAGGCCGCGCGCGCCGAAGGCATCGACGCCAGCGGACCCTATGCGCCCGACACTGTCTTCATGCGCGCGCGCGCCAGGCAGGGCGTGCCGTCCAGCGGCGAGTTTGACGTGGTGGTTGCGATGTACCACGACCAGGGCCTGATCCCCGTCAAGTACCTGGGCGTGGAGAAGGGCGTGAACGTAACGCTGGGACTGCCGCTGGTGCGGACCAGCCCCGACCACGGCACCGCGTTCGACATCGCGGGCACGGGCCTGGCCGATGCGTCGAGCCTCGTCGAGGCGCTGCGCATGGCCCGGGTGCTGAGGGGCGCTTAAGGGCTTAAGGGCGCTTGAGGCTGTCGCGGATTTCGCGCAGCAGCGTGATGTCTTCTGGCGTTGCGGCCGGAGCAGGCGGCGCGGCCTCGGTCTTCCGCAGCCTGTTGATCTGCTTGACCATCATGAAGATGATGAACGCAAGGATCACGAAGTTGACGGCCACGGTAATGAAGCTGCCATAGGCCAGCACCGGAACGCCGGCCTTCTTCAGGTCTGCCAGCGTGTTTGCCACGCCCGGGGGCGCCGTGCCCAGCACCACATAGAGGTTCGAGAAATCGAGCTTGCCGAACACCACGCCCACCAGCGGCATGATGATGTCGCCCACCAGCGAGTCGACGATCTTGCCGAACGCGGCGCCGATGATCACGCCCACCGCGAGGTCGATGACGTTGCCCTTGACGGCAAATTCCTTGAATTCACTGAGGATGCTCATGATTCAAAAGCTGCTGGAGCTCTGCTGTTGAAAGAGCGTCGAGTATGCCCGCGGAAGCGCGCCGGAATCGGCTGCCCGGCGTGAAGCATTCGGCGCATTTGATCTATTTGCCTCATCCGCAATGCGGAAAGAAAAGTGCGTGCTTAGGTGTACCCAGTTTCAGTAGTTTTAGTTACAAAAGGAAACGGGACCCCCGTGGTGACTCATCCGAGCGGGGCTCCACTGTTAGGATCACGCCGCCGCTAAGACAAGCGGACCAGTAGTGACATGCAGTTGCATGTTCTCGGTTCAGCGCCTCCACGAGGCACTCTGCGCCCTGACAGTGCCCAGCAGTGTGCCTGCGGTAACCACGAATTGTGAAAAAGAATTGCAGCGCAATAAGTGCGTGCGTAGTTTTTATCGCCTGCTATTTTGGCGCTAAAAAATTGGAATTTCCTTGGGGGATCGGAATTGAGAAGAAATGCAAATGTCCTGAAGTTGGCTTCGACACTGGCATGTGTGGTGGTGCTTCAAGGCTGTGCGGTCGTGCCGGGCATGGGCAACGTGGAGCCCTACGAGGCAGGGGGCGAACTGGCAAACCAGTTTCGCTATCTTCCCGACGAGGCACCCGAGGGGCAGATCACCCCCATTTCCCTCGCGCTCGTGCGCACGCTGGCGCAGGCGGCTCCGAAGGGCGTTCCGCCTGAGGTCAATGCGCTGTTCGGCAAGAGCGAGCGCTACACCATCGGCCCTGGCGACGTGGTGGGCGTGATCGTTTACGACCACCCCGAACTGCTGCCGAATGCCGGCGCCGTCATTTCGCAGTCTGCGGACCCGACCGGCGTGCAGGTGGCTCCCGGCTTCATTGTCGATTCCGACGGAGAGGTCGCCTTTCCGTACATCGGCCGCGTGCGGGTGGCGGGGCTGAGCGAGGGCGATGCCTCCGACCTGATCGGCAAGCTGCTCACCCCGCACATCCGCGACCCGCAAGTGACCGTGCGCATCCAGTCGTTCCGCAGCCGCCGTGCGTATGTAGAAGGCGAAGTGCGCACCCCCGGCTCGCAGATCTTCACCGACGTGCCGATGACGCTGAACGAAGCCATCAACCGGGCCGGCGGCATCACGGCCGCGGGCAACCGCTCGGCGGTCACGCTCATTCGCAACGGCCAGTCGATCCGGATCGACATGACCAGGCTGCGCGAAGCCGGCTACGACGGCAACAGCATTCCGCTGAAGAACGGCGACACCGTGCGCGTGGCCAACCGAGAAGACGACAAGGTCTTCCTCATGGGCGAAGTCGTGGCTCCACTGGCATTGCCCATGCGCAGCAACGGCCGCCTTAGCCTGAGCGAGGCGCTGGGCGAAGCCGGAGGCACGTTGAATTCCACCGCTAACGCCGGGCAGATCTACGTCATTCGCCAGGGCGCCACAGGTGCACCCGCCATCTTCAACCTCAATGCGCGAAACCCGGCAGCGCTTGCCATTGCGAGCCAGTTCAGGCTGCAGTCGCAGGACGTGGTCTATATCGACCCCGTGCCGCTGGTCAAGTGGAACCGCGTGGTCAGCTTGATCCTGCCGTCGGCGACGGTGGCCAATGCCGCCAGCGAGATCTACGTCAGGCACACCAACTGAAGCCGAGGCCTGTTCTTTCTCTGACGAGATGCGGGGAGTGGGCGGGCCTTTGAAGGTGACGGTTCAGGTGCGATAGGGCGACGGCTTCCATCGAGAGGACGCTGTCGAAGTTCTTGTTCCAGCGTTCCCATCATGCAAGCCATTCATCCAAATCAACCCATTGCAATCATCGGCCTTGGTTATGTAGGCCTCCCTCTTGCCGTGGAGTTCGGCAAGAAGCGTTCCGTGGTCGGGTTCGACATCAATGCCAAGCGCATCGCCGAACTGCAAGGGGGGCATGACCACACCCTGGAAACCACGCCGAAAGAGCTGAAGGCTGCCACGCAGTTGGCCTTCACGTCGCATGCCGACGACCTGCGCGATTGCGCCGTGTTCATCGTGACCGTGCCCACCCCCATCGACAACGCCAACCGGCCCGACCTGACGCCCTTGGTAAAGGCCAGCGAATCCGTTGGCAAGGTGATGCGCCAGGGCGCGATCGTGATCTTCGAGTCGACCGTGTATCCGGGTGCCACCGAGGAAGTTTGCGTGCCTGTGCTGGAAAAGTTCAGCGGCAAGAAGTTCAACGTCGACTTCTTTTGCGGCTACAGCCCGGAGCGCATCAACCCGGGCGACAAGGTCAACACGCTCACCAAGATCAAGAAGATCACCAGTGGCAGCACCTCTGAAGTCGCCGGCATAGTCGATGGCCTCTACAACGAGATCATCACCGCGGGCACGCACAAGGCAGCCAGCATCAAGGTGGCCGAGGCCGCCAAGGTGATCGAGAACACGCAACGCGACCTGAACATTGCATTGGTCAACGAGCTCTCCGTGATCTTCGAGCGCCTGGGCATCGACACGCTCGACGTGCTTGAGGCCGCAGGCAGCAAATGGAACTTCTTGCCGTTCCGTCCGGGCCTGGTGGGTGGGCACTGCATCGGCGTGGACCCCTACTACCTGACGCACAAGGCAGAACAGGTCGGCTATCACCCTCAAGTCATTCTGGCTGGCCGTCGCATCAACGACAACATGGCCCGCTACGTTGCCCGCAACACCATCAAGCTGATGTTGAAGAACGGCATGGACGTGCCTCGCTGCCGCATCGGCGTGCTGGGCATCACCTTCAAGGAAAACTGCCCGGACATCCGCAACAGCAAGATCGTGGACATGGTGCGCGAGTTCGAGGCGTGGGGCGCTTCCGTCGAAGTCGTGGATCCATGGGCTGACGCCGAAGAGGTGGACCACGAGTACGGCATTCGACTTGGCCAGGTCGACGCCGCACATCCGGTCGATGCGCTCGTCGTCGCAGTGGGCCACAACCAGTACCGCCGCGCGACCATGGCCGAGTTGCGAGCTCTGTGCCGTGGTGAGCAACCCGTGCTGGTCGACGTCAAGAGCCTGTTTGGTGCGCAGGAGGCGCGCGACAGCGGCTTCTCGTTGTTCCGCCTGTAAGCCATCTCCCGTTTGCTTCTTCTTCGACATGAAAAACTTTGCTCTGATCGGCGCCGCCGGATACATCGCCCCGCGCCACATGCGTGCCATCAAGGACACGGACAACCATCTTGCGGTGGCCTACGACATCAACGATTCGGTCGGCATCATCGACAGCATCTCGCCGCAGAGCGAGTTCTTCACCGAGTTCGAGCGCTTCTACGAGCATGCGCAGCAACTCAAGCGCAACCCCGCCACGGCGCTGGACTACGTGGCGATCTGCAGCCCCAACTACCTGCACCATCCGCACATTGCTGCAGGCCTGCGCCTGGGTTGCGACGTGATCTGCGAAAAGCCGCTGGTACCCACGCCCGAGCTGGTCGATGAGTTGGAGCGGGTTGAAAAGGAAACCGGCAAGCGCGTTTTCAACATCCTGCAGCTGCGCCATCACGAAGCCATCCTGAAGCTGCGCGACAAGGTGGCAGCGGCGCCCGCGGACACCAAGTTCGACGTCGAGCTGACCTACATCACCTCGCGCGGCAAGTGGTACATGGAAAGCTGGAAGGGCGACAACCGCAAGTCGTTCGGCGTGGCGACCAACATCGGCGTGCACTTCTACGACATGCTGCACTTCATCTTCGGCAAGCTGCAGCGCAACGTGGTGCACTACAGCGGCACGGCCAAGGCGGCGGGCTACCTCGAATACGAACGCGCGCGCGTGCGCTGGTTCTTGTCCATCGATGCCAACGATCTGCCGGCCGATGTGAAGGGCAAGAAGACCACCTTCCGCAACATCGACATCAGCGGCGAGAAGCTCGAATTTTCGGAAGGCTTCACCGACCTGCACACGGCGAGCTACAAGGAAATTCTGGCCGGTCGTGGCTATGGCCTCGAAGATGCGCGCCACTGCATCGAAACCGTCAACGTGATTCGCAGCGCCACGCCCGTCCAAGGCGAGCAGGGCGAAGTGCATCCGTTCGTGCGGCATCTCGCCTGACGCGCCGCGAACTCGGCATGGCATACAAAGCCCACCCCACCGCGATCATCGACGAGGGCGCCCGCATCGGCGACGGCACCCGCATCTGGCATTGGGTGCACGTCAGCGCGCAGGCTTCCATCGGCGAGGGCTGCTCGCTCGGCCAGAACGTCTATGTAGGCAACGACGTTTCCATAGGCAATAACGTCAAGATCCAGAACAACGTCAGCGTCTACGACGCAGTGACGCTGGAGGACGACGTGTTCTGCGGACCGAGCATGGTCTTCACCAACGTCTACAACCCGCGCTCAGCCGTCACGCGCAAGGACGAATATCGCCGCACCCTCGTGAAGCGGGGCGCCACGCTGGGCGCCAACTGCACCATCGTCTGCGGCAACACCGTGGGCGAATTTGCCTTCATCGGCGCGGGTGCCGTGATCAACAGGAACGTGCCCGCCTATGCGCTCATGGTCGGAGTGCCTGCCAAGCAGATCGGCTGGATGAGCGAGTTTGGCGAGCAGCTCGCACTGCCGCTGCAAGGTGCAGCTGAAGCCGTTTGCGCGCACACCGGCGCGCGTTATGTACTCGACGGCAATGCCGTGACCAAGCTGGAAACGAAGGCACCATGATCGAATTCATCGACCTCAAGACTCAGCAAGCCCGTATCAAGGACCAGATCGACGCGGCCATCCAGCGCGTGCTGGCGCACGGTCAATACATCCTCGGCCCCGAAGTTGCCGAGTTGGAAGAGAAGCTTGCGGCCTACACGGGCGCCAGGCATTGCATCACCGTAGCCAACGGCACGGATGCCTTGCAGATCGCCCAAATGGCGCTCGGCATTGGGCCGGGCGATGAAGTCATTACCCCAGGCTTCACCTACATCGCGACTGCCGAAACGGTGGCGTTGCTGGGCGCCAAGCCGGTGTACGTAGACATCGATGCGCGCACCTACAACTTAGACCCGGCGCTCTTGGAAGCTGCGATCACTCCGCGGACCAAGGCCATTGTTCCAGTGAGCCTGTATGGCCAGTGCGCTGATTTCGACGCGATCAATGCCATTGCCGCCAAACACGGGATTCCGGTGATCGAGGATGCGGCGCAGAGTTTTGGCGCTACCTACAAGGGGCGCAAGAGTTGCAATCTCAGCACCATTGCGTGCGCCAGCTTCTTTCCCAGCAAGCCACTGGGTTGCTATGGGGATGGGGGCGCCATCTTCACCAACGATGACGAACTGGCCAAGGTGATGCGGCAGATTGCTCGGCATGGGCAGGATCGGCGGTATCACCATGTGCGGGTGGGGGTGAACAGTCGGCTGGATACGTTGCAGGCCGCGGTACTGCTGGCGAAGCTTGAGATCTTCGACGACGAAATCGCTAGCCGTCAGCGTGTGGCTGCGGAGTACGGACGCTTGTTGAATGGGGTTGGCGTAGCTATGACTCCGCACGTCGAGTCGCACAGCCAGAGTGCTTGGGCGCAATACACCGTGCGCGTTAGCGATCGCGAGGCGTTACAGAGCCGTATGAAGCAGGCCGGCGTGCCGACTGTTGTGCATTACCCAATTCCTTTGAATCAGCAGCCTGCAGTGGCAGATGAGTGGGCCAGATTGCCAGTAGGTGATGCGGTAGCGCGGGAGGTTCTGAGCTTGCCGATGCATGCGTACCTAGCTTCCTCCGAGCAAGCCGCAATAGCTACAGCCTTGATCCCTGGTTGAACGCAGATGCCCCTGCGTCAAGTAGTGTTGGTGCTGCGCGCGCGGCTCCGATCGATGAACCGAACTGGCTTTGCACGCTCTGTTGGCGTGCTGGTAGGGGGGACTGCATTTGCGCAGGCCTTTTCCATCTTGGTGTTGCCACTTGTCACTAGGCTGTACACGCCCGCCGATTTCAGCGTCCTCGCGGTATTCGCTTCTATTTTGTCGATCGTCTCGGTTGCCGCGTGCCTGCGACTAGAGATCGCGATTCCGCTACCCGAAGATGATGAGGATGCCGCCAACCTGTTGGCAGTGGCATTGTGCACCTGCACTATCGTCGCCGTGTTAGCAGGGGTTGTGATCTGGTGTTTTCCGGCGCAAATTACGGCTTTGGTGGGTCAACCTGCATTGCGCCCATATTTATGGCTGCTACCCATAGGCATTTGGCTCGGGAGTGCCTACGCAGCAGTCCAATTCTGGGCTACTCGCAAGAAGCGTTTTAGCGGGATTGCCAAAACCCGAATGACCCAAGCGATAGGGGGGGCTGGAACTCAGATCGGAATGGGTTGGGCTGGACTCGCTCCTTTGGGGTTGCTGGTAGGGCAAGTAGTCAACAGCGGCGCAGGATTGCTTGGATTGGGACGTGTGGCACTCCGTGAGGATCGAACCGCCTTTCAAAGAGTGAATTGGAGTGGCATGAGTCGCGTTTTTCGGAAATACGACCGCTTTCCTAAATATTCCACTTTCGAAGCATTCGCTAACAGCGCCAGCATTCAGCTCCCGGTTCTTTTCATCGCCGGAATTGCCGTGGGCCCTGAAGCCGGTTATTTGATGTTGGCGATGCGCGCCATGGCTGTGCCGATGGGCTTAATCGGTGCCGCAGTCTCGCAGGTTTATTTATCGCGAGCGCCTGAGGAATTGCGCGCTAGGCGGCTCTCCGGATTTACTCTGCAAATAATTGGCGGCTTGGCTAAAAGTGGCGTAGGGCCTTTGTTATTTGCCGGAATTGTCTCGCCGACATTTTTTCCATTGATATTTGGGGAGAAATGGTTGCGAGCTGGCGAACTGGTGGCTTGGATGACCCCTTGGTTTGTCATGCAGTTTTTAGCATCTCCAATTTCTATGACCTTGCATGTAACCGGAAATCAGCGTAGTGCGTTAAATCTGCAGCTATTTGGTTTGCTGCTACGGGTTGGTAGTGTGGTACTAGCTGGATTGTGGATGCAATCGCGGATTGTTGAAGTCTACGCTGTTTCTGGATTTATTTTTTATTCCCTATATTTGTACGTGGTGGTTCGAATGGCAGGAGTAAAAATGGCCGAATTATTGAATGTCTTGATTGCAGCTTTTCGTAGCGCTTTTGTTTGGATGGTTGCAGGAGTAATTTTGGTTGCCAGCTCGTCGGTATTGCCGAAATTCTGAGTGCGACACGAAGAGCGAGCAAGCTTTTAAAAACGCTGGTTTGTTTTGGCTATTTATAGGTTAAAAATCATTAATAGTCCGATAGGTTTTTACGGTGTGCTCGGAGAGTTTTATGACTGAAAATTCCGTCGAAATAAAATAATGAAATATCCACTCGATGCCAAGCAACTGGGTCAAGATTACTTCGATCTTGCGATAGTCTTCTTCGTGTTGCTTGTTTCTTACGCAGTTAAATTTGCGGAGTTAGTCGAACTAGATGTGGTCGTCGTCGGCTGGACCGCGGTGATGCTCTATGCCCTGTATAGAGTGAGGCTGAGTTTGTTTTTTATCCCGGCAATTTTTTATCTTGTGCTCTTTCTGGCCTACTTGAGTGGCGCGGTTTTCGTCCCGCTCAATCCTGCTGAACTTGAGTATGGCCGCGTTTTATTGACGTCTTTTATTCTCTCAACCCTCGTCTTCGGACTGATGATTAAAAAAAATGGCGCTTCTGGAATTGCTGCAGGAAGCTCATTGAGCGCGCGATGGATTCCCTACCTGGGGTTAATTGCTATAACCGCGTGGACGATATTTGTCTACACGGAAGGAAAGAACATCGGGGGCTCGGTCGTTAAGGAGTATGGAGGGGCTAATTATCTGACAAGCTCCGATTTGCTGGCAATGTTTTCGTTGTCGGTATTGGGCTCGCGAAACATTTCGACAAAAGAAAGTTTGATTTTTTTCGCGATTTCCGTAATGGCGCTGATTTTTCTTGGTTCTCGCGCTTCTTTGCTTATTTTTTGCGTCGCATACATTTTTTGCGTCGGCCAAATTCGAGGAAGAAATAAGCTGATCATCTTCTTTGGGGTTTTGTTAATTGCCGTTGCTCTTGGTCTTGCAGTTCAGAGCGATGAGTCTGATTTATTTTTTAGATTCAAAACCCTGTATGACTTAGGGGGAGATGAAAGTTTGACCGCACGGGAGGTTTTCTTTTCGAGCTATGTGTCGACGATTGATCAACGGGTCGAGTGTTTATTTTTGCCCTGCATGCCTGCTAGTGGCGACTATGTACACAGCATAATTTCAGTCCACCAATATTTCGGCATCGCTGGTGTCGTTGCCATTGCATTTTTATTGGCGCTGGTTTTGATGTACTACCTGAAATTTCGAAATTTCCTCCTTCCCGGTTTATTTTTCTACGTGTGCATCAATATGTTTTTCGCTCGCGCGTGGGTGTCGCTGGTGTTTCCTGTTTTTATTGGAATGCTCCTGTTTTTTGCGACGAAGGTCCTCGTTGCAACTAAAAAAGGGAGTCCATTGATCGGCAAAACTGAACTGTCGCACTAGAAAAAGTTGAGTTCGCATTCAGAATTCCAAACTGGTGAAAATTCGAGCAATCTATGAAAATATTCATTGTTTTATTATTCTCTTTTGGATTGAGTTGCGGGCAGCCAATTTTTGCAGAGCCCTCCCAAAAGAAATTTATGGTTGTGCAGTCAATGCATTACAAGGGCGGGGTGGATGTTTCCGAATTTGGCGTTGGTAGGAATCCGATTATTTACGAGTCATCGTTGCTTCCTTCCAAGTCCTCGGATCAAATCGCTCGAGGAGCTGTTTTTGATGGACTGGTCGCTAGCCTAGAAAAAGGGCCTCTTCCGACTGTCATCGATATAGAGCGATGGTCTATTTACACGGAAAATGAGATCGAGCGAGTCAAGAACAAAGAGAAGTTTTTGGAAATACTGAAGCGAATTCGCGCCGCTCGCCCCGAAATTTCATTTGGTTTCTACGGCGTGATTCCCGAGCGAACCTATTGGCCACTTGTTGATAAAAATAAATTAGCTGAAAAACGCACGTGGGAAACTCTTAACAATAAAGCGTTGGCCGATTTTGCGCCTTACGTCGATGCAATTTATCCTTCTCTCTACACGTTCTATGAAGATCAGGCAGGGTGGCGACGCTATGCGGAAGAAACTTTGAAGGTGGCCCGAAAATTTGGCAAGCCAGTTTATTGCTACTTGTGGCCCCAATACCATAGCAGCAATCTCAGGCTTAAAGAGAAATATCTGCCCGTGGACTATTGGGGCATGGAGTTGGAGACCTGCTACCAATACGCCGATGGGATCGTGATTTGGAATTACGAACCTGATGTGAGTTGGGATCCTAATGCTCTATGGTGGCAGCAGACGCTAAAATTTTTGAAATCTCATGCGATAAAAAACTAAGACACTGCATTGTTTGTGTCGAATCTTTCTTTGCGGGTCGATTTTTATTTTGGCTTTGATTGCTGAGGCTGGTGATGAAGAATTTTATTGTTTTTAGTAAAAGCAATTGGGATGAGTCGCCGCGGTTGCGACACCAGCTAACAAATCTTCTTTTGAATTCCGGGAATAGCGTGATTTTCGTGCAAAAGCCATTGTTTTTTTGGCAGCGCCGGAGGAATGATTTTCCGATCAGTGACGGCGGGCTCGCAATTGTCACTACGAAGCAGATTTTTCATCATCAACTCCGTTTTTTCTTCCTTTTAAGATGGATTAATAATCTATTTGAAATTTTTAGCATTAAGGCAAATTTGCCATCAAGGCTTTGCGAAAATGCAATTGTGATAAATTTCAATTACGATTACTACTTTTTGAGATCGGTTTTCGGGAGTAATAAAATTATTACAATCGTGAACGACGATTTTGTTGCGCAGGCTAAACTCGCGGGCAAGGCCCGCGTACGAAATGCTTTGGCCAAAACTTGCGGCGTTAGCGATGCTGTTTTAACTGTGTCGTATCCCTTAATGCAGCAACTATCTGCTTGGTGCAAACCGAAGCTTTTTTTTCCTTGGAGTGATGATCGGTATAGTTTGCCGAATTCTGATTCGCTTAGGAATGCTGTTTTGATCTGGGCATCGATTAATGAAATTATTGACTTTGAACTGCTTGCTAATGTTTCTCGACGGCTTCCCCAGATAAATTTCTATCTTGTCGGCCCACTCGCAACGGCGAGCAAAACTGTCGTTTCAGATTTGTGTGCTGTTTGCAAGAATATCTTCTACTTGCCGCCCTCGACCCTGGAAGCTCTCCCGTTAGAAAAATTCTTCGCAGGTTTAATGCCTTATAAAGCCGGTGTTCCCTCTACAGAAGCTGTAACCCTCGCGAACAAGTCGCTGAGGCTGATGAGTAGAGGATTGCCACTGATTGTTCACGGGATGCCAAACTTCCTGGAGCATGAGGCAATATTTTCTTGCAGCGGAGAATTGGAGATGGCAAAAAAAATCGAATTTTGCCTGGAGAATTTTTCGGAATTGCAGGCGCCGATAAAGAAGCTAGTGGATGTAAATGGCCCTGACGATAGATACAGAGAATTTCTGAAAATCCTTAACGAAATTAAATAGGTTGCCATATGTTTGCTGGAAAAAATCTTCTTCTCACCGGCGGCACTGGTTCCTTTGGTAACGCCGTTCTCAAAGGATTTTTAGATACCGGGATCGCTGAAATTAGAATCTTTAGTCGCGATGAAAAAAAGCAGGATGACATGCGCAAGCGCTACAACCATCCCAAGCTCAAGTTCTATATTGGTGATGTACGCGATTCGCGAAGCGTGGGTGCGGCAATGCGCGGCGTGGACTACGTCTTCCATGCGGCGGCACTCAAGCAGGTGCCTTCCTGCGAATTCCACCCAATGCAAGCAGTCCGCACCAATGTGCTCGGGACCGAGAACGTATTGGAAGCAGCAATTGCCGCAGGCGTGAAACGAGTCGTGTGCCTCAGCACCGACAAAGCCGTCTACCCAATCAACGCCATGGGCATCAGCAAAGCCATGATGGAGAAGGTGATGGTCGCCGCCAGCCGCAATCTGGAAAGCACGAACACCGTCATTTGCGGCACTCGCTACGGCAACGTCATGGCCTCGCGCGGTTCGGTCATCCCGCTGTTCGTGGAGCAGGTGCTGGCAGGCAAGCCCATCACCGTGACCGACCCGTCTATGACTCGCTTCATGATGACGCTGGAAGATGCCGTCGAACTGGTGCTGCACGCCTTTGAGCACGGCAACAACGGCGACATCTTTGTGCAGAAGGCCCCGGCAGCCACCGTGCAGGTGCTGACCCGAGCGATTCTAGAGGTGATGCGCAAACCCGATCACGAGGTGCGCGAGATCGGCACTAGGCATGGCGAAAAGCTCTATGAAGCGCTACTGAGCCGAGAGGAAATGGCCTGCGCCGAAGATCAGGGCGACTATTACCGCGTGCCGCCCGACGGCCGTGACCTGAATTACGCCAAGTATGTGGAGCAGGGCGAGCAACGCATTACCCGAAGCACGCACGGCGAAGACTACAACTCGCACAACACCACCCGTCTCGACGTCGAAGGCATGAAGAAGCTGCTGCTCAAGCTCGACTTCATGCAGCGCATTGCACGCGGTGAGGTCGCCGAGGCGCAGGAATAAGACCATGAAAGTGTTGATTACCGGCGCCCGCGGTTTCGTGGGCAAGAACCTCCAGTTGCACCTGGCTGAGCGCAAGGACGTGCAGGTGGTCTGCTTCACTCGCGACGACAGCGTGGACCAACTGCCCGCGCTGCTGCAGGGGGTGGACTTCGTGTTCCATCTCGCGGGGGTCAATCGCCCGCAGGACCCGCAGGAATTCGCCACCGGCAACGCGGAACTCACGCAGAGCCTGAGCCGCGCTGTCTGCGCAGTGGCCGAAGCCACGGGCAAGAAGGTGCCGGTCGTCTACACCTCTTCCACCCAGGCGGGGTTCGACAATCCCTACGGCCGCAGCAAGCGCGGGGCCGAGGAGACGCTGCAGGCAGCCGCTCGCAGCCACGGCATTCCAGTGCATCTCTTCCGGCTGCCCAACGTCTTCGGAAAATGGTGCCGGCCCAACTACAACTCGGCAGTGGCCACGTTCTGCCACAACATCTCGCGCGGACTCCCCATCCAGGTCAACGACCCGGCAGCGGCCGTCACGCTGGTGTATGTGGACGACGTCATCGAACGCTTCGTTCAGCTGATGGATGGCGCAGACGCCGCGGCGGACGCGGAAGGGTTCGCCACCGTGGCGCCGCAGTACACCACCACTGTGGGCGAACTGGCCCGGCAGATCCAGTCGTTCAAGGACAGCCGCAGCACCCTCATGACGGACCGCGTGGGCACGGGGCTGGTGCGGGCGCTTTATTCGACTTATGTGAGCTACCTGCCGCCCGAGTCGTTCGCCTACCCGGTGCAGCAGCATGGGGACGCGCGCGGCGTGTTCGTCGAGATGCTGAAGACGCCGGATGCCGGCCAGTTCTCGTTCTTCACCGCGCACCCCGGCATCACGCGAGGCGGTCACTACCACCACAGCAAGACCGAGAAGTTCCTGGTCATCAAGGGGCAGGCACGCTTCAAGTTCCGGCACATGCAGACCGGTGAAACCCACGAGCTGGTTACCGCTGGCGACAAATCAGAAATCGTCGAGACCGTGCCCGGTTGGACGCATGACATCACCAACATCGGCACCGAAGAAATGGTCGTCATGCTCTGGGCCAACGAGGTGTTCGACCGCGCGCGGCCAGACACCTTTGCCTGCCCGCTGTAGACCCCAGGACTTTCGATTTTCCCCATGAAAAAACTCAAAGTCATGACCGTGGTCGGCACCCGGCCTGAAATCATTCGCTTGTCGCGCGTGCTGGCCCGGCTCGACGAGCACTGCGACCACGTGCTGGTGCATACCGGCCAGAACTACGACTACGAACTCAATCAAGTCTTCTTCGACGACTTGGGCGTGCGCAAGCCCGATCACTTCCTGAACAGCGCGGCCAACGCCACCAGCGCGGCGCACACCATCGGCAACCTCATCATCGCGGTGGACCAGGTGCTGGCCGAAGTGCAGCCCGAGGCCATGCTGGTGCTAGGCGACACCAACAGCTGCCTTTCGGTGATCCCGGCCAAGCGCCGCAAGATCCCGATCTTTCACATGGAGGCGGGCAACCGTTGCTTCGACCAGCGTGTGCCCGAAGAAACCAACCGCCGCATCGTGGACCACACGGCGGATGTCAACCTCACCTACAGCACCATCGCGCGCGACTACCTCCTGCGCGAAGGGCTGCCGCCCGACCTGGTCATCAAGACTGGCAGCCCGATGTTCGAGGTGCTGACGCACTATCGCCCGCGCATCGAGGCGTCCGACGTGCTGGAGCGTTTGGGCTTGCAGGCTGAGCAGTATTTCGTGGTCAGCGCCCACCGCGAAGAGAACATCGAGTCTGCGCAGTCGTTCACCAAGCTGGTGGCTGTGTTGAATGCGGTTGCTGAAGACCATGGCTTGCCGGTCATCGTCTCCACGCACCCGCGCACGCAAAAGCGCATCGACGCAACGGGCGCGCGCTTTCATCCGCAGGTGCGGCTGCTGAAGCCGCTGGGCTTTCATGACTACGTCAAGCTGCAGTTGTCCGCGCGAGCCACCTTGTCCGACAGCGGCACGATCAACGAAGAGTCGTCGATCCTCAATTTTCCGGCGCTCAACCTGCGCGAGGCGCACGAGCGGCCCGAGGGGATGGAAGAGGCCGCCGTGATGATGGTGGGCCTTGAAGTGGAGCGTGTGCGCCAAGGCCTGGCCATTCTGGACACCCAGCCCCGAGGCGAGGCACGCGGCCTGCGCCAGGTGGCCGACTACAGCATGCCCAATGTTTCGGACAAGGTGCTTCGCATCGTCCACAGCTACACCGACTACGTGAATCGCGTGGTCTGGAAAAAGTACTGAGGCATGGCAACTCGCGTGTTGCTGTTGACGCAGTGGTTCGACCCCGAGCCGACGTTCAAGGGCATCGTGTTCGCTCGCGAACTCGTGCGCCAGGGCTTCGAGGTCGAGGTGCTGACCGGCTTCCCCAACTACCCGGGTGGCAAGGTGTATCCGGGCTACCGCATCAAGTTGCTGCAGCGTGAAGTGATCGACGGTGTGCAGGTAACGCGCGTGCCGCTCTATCCCAACCACGACCAGTCGGCGATCAAACGAGTGTTGAACTACGCCAGCTTCGCTGCCTCATCGCTGTTCTATGGCTTGTTCATGGCGCGGCGGCCCGATGTGATCTATGCCTACCATCCGCCGCTCACGGTGGGCATCACGGCCGGCTTGCTGCGGCTGCTGCGCCGCGTTCCGGTGGTCTACGACATACAGGACATGTGGCCCGATACCTTGCGCGCCACCGGCATGGTCAACAACGCCCGGGCCTTGAGCGCGGTGGCTGCCGTATGCCAATGGGTGTATCGCCGCGTGGATCACATCGCCGTTCTCTCGCCGGGTTTCAAGCGTCTGCTGCTGGAGCGTGGCGTGCCTGATGCCAAGGTCGAAGTGATCTACAACTGGGCCGATGAAGTTGCGTTGGCTTCGCCGCAGGGGCATCCGCCAGCCACCTTCCCGGGCCCGGAAAAATTCCGCATCCTCTTTGCGGGAAACATGGGCAAGGCCCAGGCACTCGATGCAGTGCTCGACGCAGCTGCTCTCCTGCAGGCGCGCAACGCGCGGGTGTGCTTCGTGCTGCTCGGCGGCGGTGTCGAGGTGTCCCGGCTCAAGCAGCGGGCGACCGACCTGCAGTTGGGTAACGTGACCTTTCTGCCGCCGGTGCCGATGTCGGAGGTGGGGGCGTTGCTCAATGCCGCCGAGGCTCTGTTGGTCCACCTGCGCAAGGATCCGTTGTTCGAGATCACCATTCCGTCCAAGACACAGGCCTACATGGCCGTCGGCAAGCCGCTATTGATGGCGGTCGATGGTGATGCGGCCGGGTTGGTTGCACAGTCAGGCGGCGGCGTGGTTGTTGAATCCGAAAACGCCAACGCACTGGCCGACGCCGCCGAAGCGTTCGCAGCCATGTCGCCTGACGCGTTGGTAGCTATGGGGCAGCAGGCGCAGCGCTACTACCGGGAACAACTGGCCCTGAAGGTCGGCGTCGCCAAATTCGGTGCCATCTTCACGCGCCTGGCCAATGGTGCGAAATCGAAATGAAGCGCTTTTTTGACATCGTGCTCGCCTGCCTGGCGTTGCTGCTCCTGGGCCTACCGCTGTTGTTCCTGACGTGGCAGGTGCGCCGCAAACTGGGCAGTCCCGCGTTCTTTCGCCAGACGCGACCGGGCTTGCACGGGCGACCGTTCAACATGGTCAAGTTTCGCACGATGACGGACGCACGCGGCGTCGATGGTCAGTTGTTGCCCGATGCAGATCGGTTGACGCCCTTCGGCCGCTTCCTGCGCGCCAGCAGCCTCGACGAGTTGCCCGAACTCTGGAACGTGCTCAAGGGCGACATGAGCCTGGTGGGTCCACGTCCGCTGCTGATGGACTACCTGCCTCTGTACTCCGCAGAGCAATCGCGCCGCCATGAAGTGCGCCCCGGTATCACGGGCTGGGCTCAGGTCAACGGGCGCAACGCGTTGAGCTGGGACGAGAAGTTCAAGCTCGACGTGTGGTACGTCGACCACCGGTCGCTCTGGCTCGACATCAAGATCTTGTGGCTCACCGTGCGCAAGGTGCTGGTGCGTGATGGCATCAGTGCGGCGGGCGAAGCAACGATGCCCCGATTTTTGGGCTCGCGAACAGGAGACAAGCTGTGACCCTTCCTCTCTTTGCCGTTTATGGCGCCAGCGGCTATGGCCGTGAAGTAATGCCTTTGGCACGCGAGCAATTGCGGCATCAAGGCATATCAGCCGAGCAGTTGGTGTTTGTCGACGATCACTCTGAAGTGCAGATGATGAATGGCCAGCGTGTGCTGCGCTATGCAGAATTCTTGCAGGCAGAAGCCAGCGCGCGGCATGCAGTGCTCGCCATCGCCAACAGCGCGATACGAGAGAAATTGGCTGCACGCTGCGCTGAGAACCGGGTATTGCCATGGACTGTGGCCGCTGCCAACGTAGTGATGCTGGACGATGCAGTGCTGGGGGAAGGTGCCGTATTGAGTCCCTTCGCCATGCTTACGTCCAATATCCGGATCGGGCGGTACTTTCACGCCAACATCTATAGCTATGTGGCGCACGACTGTGTAATCGGCGACTTCGTTACCTTTGCGCCCGGCGTCAAATGCAATGGCAATGTGCTCATAGAAGACCATGCATACATCGGCACCGGAGCCGTCATCAAGCAGGGCAAACCGGGCCACCCCCTCGTCATCGGTCGTGGCGCTGTCGTCGGCATGGGCGCGGTAGTCACCCGCGATGTGCCAGCCGGCGCCACTGTGGTCGGCAATCCCGCCAAACCATTCATCAAAGGTTGATTCGTCGTGTTGAATACCTCGTTCTCTCCCTGGCCCAGCTTTACAGCTGAAGAAGCCGATGCCGTGCAACGCGTGCTCCTGTCCAACAAGGTCAATTACTGGACCGGCCAGGAGTGCCGCACATTCGAAAGCGAATTCGCAGCCTGGGCAGGCACCGCACATGCGCTTGCGCTGACCAATGGCACGCTGGCACTGGACGTGATTCTCAAGGGCATGGGCGTCGGCCCCGGCGACGAGGTGATCGTCACGCCACGCACCTTCATCGCCAGCGTGTCGTGTGTCGTGAATGCGGGGGCCACGCCGGTGTTTGCGGATGTCGATGCGCAAAGCGGCAACCTGTCGGCCGAGACCATCGCTCGAGTGATCTCGCCGCGAACCAAGGCAGTTATCTGCGTTCACCTGGCTGGTTGGCCCTGCGACATGGACCCGATCATGGCGCTTGCCGCCACGCACGGCTTCAAGGTAATCGAAGACTGCGCGCAGGCGCACGGTGCACGCTACAAAGGCAGATCGGTTGGCTCCATCGGCCATGCAAGTGCATGGTCCTTTTGCCAGGACAAGATCATGACCACGGGCGGCGAAGGCGGCATGGTCACAACAGACGACGAAGCGCTGTGGCGTGCCATGTGGCAGTACAAGGATCACGGCAAGAGTTACGAGGCCGTATACGAGCGCAAGCACGCTCCGGGCTTTCGATGGCTGCACGAAAGTTTTGGCACCAATTGGCGCATGCTCGAAATGCAGGCTGTCATTGGTCGCATTCAATTGAAGCGCATGGCTGAATGGACCGCCGCGCGCACGCGCCACGCGCAGGCGTTGTGGGCGGCAGCACGCCCCCATTCAGCGGTGCGCGTGCCGGAGTTTTTTGCGCATCACGTCGCGGCCGGCAGTGTGCATGCGCACTACAAATGCTATGTGTACGTTCAGCCGGAGCGGTTGGCCCTAGGCTGGAGCCGCGACCGCATTGCCGATGCCATTCAGGCGGATGGCGTGCCTTGCTACCAGGGTTCGTGCTCGGAGGTTTATCTGGAGCGTGCATTCGACGGTACCGGCTGGCGGCCGATCGAACCGCTGCCCGTTGCACGCGCACTGGGCGAAGCGAGCCTGATGTTTCTCGTTCATCCCACATTGACTGCTGTCGAGGTCGACAAAAGTTGCACGGTCATTGCGCAGGTGTTGGCCGAGGCGTCGGCTTGAAGCCGCAGTCCCGCCTCGCGCAGAGGGCTGCCCTTTGGCGTTGGCTGCTGTTCGTCGCAATGCTTGCGTTGCTGGTGCTCAGCCTGATGCCGCCATCGCTGCAAATGCCCAGCACGGGGTGGGACAAGAGCAACCACGCCCTGGCGTTTGCGGTGTTGGCCTTTCTTGGCAATCGGGCGTGGCCGAAGCAGCCCGTCCCGGTACTTTTGGGGCTTCTGGCCTACGGAGGGCTCATCGAGGTGTTGCAGTCCTTCACGCCCGACCGGTTTGCCGAGTGGGAGGACTTGCTGGCAGACGCGGTTGGGCTCTTGCTGGGAGAGGTGCTGGCGCGGCTGGTGTGGCATCGCGCATCGGAGCGTGCATGAGGCTTGTTGCGACTGCCGGGAACTAAAATACTATTGGAAGGGGAGTTTTCAAATTGTGATTAATAGTCTTGTGCGACCACCGGGTGTCGCTGACCTGATGGGCCGTCCCGCGCCATGAAGTCCGTCCTGGTCGTATGTATCGGCAACATCTGCCGCAGCCCGATGGGAGAGGCCTTGATCGCCGCTGCCTTGCCGCAGCTCGAGGTGGCTTCAGCGGGCGTTGGCGCGCTGGTGGGGCAGCCGGCTGATCCCCTGGCGCGTCAACTCATGGCCGAGCGCGGGCTCGACATCGAGTCTCACCGTGCGCGCCAACTGACCAATCTGATGTGCCAGCAGGCCGATCTCATCCTTGTCATGGATGAAGAGCAGCGTCTGCTAATCAACCAGCGTCACCCCCTCACGCGCGGCAAATTGTTCCGTCTGGGTGAGGTTGCGCGCGTCGACATCCCCGACCCCTACCGCTTGGGCCGACCGGCCTTCGAGCAAGCCCTGCAACTCATCGATGCCGGCGCCAGTGCGTGGGTCGAACGCATTAGAAAACTCTCATGACATCCCTTACTACCCCATCTCCCTCGTCGGTTGCCGTTACCGGGCCTCTGCGCGACGACGACGATGTAGTTCATCTGTCCGAATACCTGGACATCCTGATCGACCGCAAATGGTTGGTGGCAGGCATCACGTTTGTCGCCGTCGCTCTGGGTGTCGCCTACGCGGTGCTGTCAACGCCCGTCTATCAGTCCAACCTGCTGGTCCAGGTCGAAGACTCCGCGCCCGATGCGAAGAGTTTTCTTGGCGATACGGGGGCACTGTTCGACGTGAAGACGCCAGCCATTGGCGAAATCCAGATCATCCGGTCACGAATGATCTTGGGCGGTGCGGTCGAGGCAACGCGCTTGTACATCGATGCGCAGCCGCGCTATACGCCGCTGATCGGCGAGTGGCTCGCCCGCCGTGCCAAGGAGCTGTCGGAGCCCGGTTTTCTGGGGATGAGCGGTTACGTTTCGGGCACGGAGACGATCGACATCGCCAAGTTTGATGTTCCCCCTGAGTTGGAGGACCAGAGGCCTTTCACCATCACGGCACAGGCCAATGGCCAGTACACGCTTGCCCACCCTGACCTGGCCGAGCCGCTGACCGGCACGGTAGGCAAGTTGCTGAGCCAGCAGGTGCACGGCGGCACGATCGTGCTCATCGTCTCGCAGCTCGATGGCAAGCCTGGCGCGCAGTTTGTCGTCTCTCGCGCTTCTGTGCTTGCCACTACCGAGGACCTGCAAAAGCGAATTCAGCTCAGTGAGCAGGGCAAGCAGTCGAACGTGATCAGCGCAACGCTGGAAGACAGCGATCGCGATCGCTTGCGGCGCATCCTCGATGCAATCGGCGCGCAGTACGTGCATCAAAACGTTGAACGCAAGGCCGCCGAGGCAGAGAAGACGCTCGAATTTCTCGACCGGCAGTTGCCCGAGTTCAAGAAGCAACTCGAAGGCTCTGAAGATGCGTACGCGAACTTCCGGAACAAGAACGGAACCGTTGCCTTCGATGAGGAAGCCAAGGCAATCTTGACCCAGGCTGTGCAATTGGAGACCAAGAAGCTCGAGTCCGAGCAGCTGCGACGCGATCTGCTCTCGCGCTTCACTGAAACGAACCCCAAGGTGCGCGTGGTCGACGGGCAAATCGCTGCCTTCCGTCACGAACTCGATGCCATCGACCGCCGCGTGAGCGCCATGCCGGTTCAGCAGCGAGACGCGTTGCGGCTGGAGCGAGACGTTCGCGTCAACGGTGAACTCTACAAATCGCTGCTCAACAGCTCGCTGCAATTGCGCCTCGTCAAGGAAGGCAAGGTCGGCAACGTGCGCTTGCTCGACAAGGCTACCGAGCCCAAGAGGCCTGTGAAGCCACAGAAGCAGCTGGTTGTGGCGCTGTCGCTGGTGCTGGGTTTGTTGGCTGGCATCTCGCTGGCCATCCTGCGCAGCAAAATGGCCAACGGCATTCGGAATCCTCAAGAGATCGAAGATCGTCTCGGATTGAACGTCTATTCCGTTGTCCCTCTTGCCGTCGAACAGGAGAAGATTCTCCAACGTATTGCCGGCGGTGCAGGCGGCGTGCAGGTCCTGGCCGTCACGGAGCCGGGGAGTGTCGCCATAGAGAGCTTGCGCAACCTGCGCATCTCCCTGCAGCTGACCTTGATGGAATCCGGGAACAACCGGGTGCTCATCACTGGTGCGACACCGGGTGTGGGCAAGAGCTTTGTTTCGGGCAACTTCGCAGTGATCATGGCGCAGGCTGGCAAACGCGTGCTGCTGATCGATGCCGACTTGCGCAAGGGGCACATCCAGAAAGCCTTCGGCCTTCCACGGCAGGGCGGCCTGGCCGACGTTCTGGTGGGAGACCTGAGCACCGAGCAGGCGATCCATGCCCAGGTTGTACCTAACCTCGACGTTCTTACGACCGGTAACTACCCGGTTAACCCAGCAAACATGATGTTGTCGTCCAGGCTGGGCGACTTGCTGAATGCCATGTCTGCCCAGTACGACCTGGTGGTGATCGACAGTCCGCCAGTGCTGGTTGCGGCTGATGCCGCGGCAGTGGCCGCACATACCGGGGCCATCCTGCTGGTTGCTCGCGATGGCCTCACGCAACTTGGTGAACTCAACGAGAGCGTCAAGCGCCTGGCGCACGCGGGGCAGCAGGTTAACGGCGTGGTCTTCAACGGCATGGACCTCTCGCGCAGGCACTACGGAAGCTACGGCTACAAGTACGGCGGCTACCGCTATACCGAGTACAAATACAAGGAAGCGGCCTGAGTTTGCGGCTTGTACTGAGCATGGCTTCGGTTTGAAGAATGAGAAATCTTCTTCAGTACCGTGTCACTTGCCTCGACACAAACAATACAAAAACTCACATCTGACCGTGGCGGAATACCCAGAACAGGGGGTGTGCCCTGGTATTTCTTCACAGAGAATGAAGAAATGAAACAGCGCTTCCGGCGAGTGGAACTCAAGTGATCAATCGTTTGGCTGCCCCGCTGCTTGCGTTGCCGCGCCCCGCCAAACGCTTGCTGGCATTGGCCGTGGATGCGGCTTTGTGCTTGCTGTGCGTTTGGCTCGCATTCAGTTTTCGGTATGAGCAATGGGTAACCCTGCGCGGGGTGCAATGGTCGGCGCCGGTGATGGCCGTGGTCCTGGCGTTGCCGCTCTTCGTGGTCTTCGGCTTGTACAGGGCCATCTTTCGCTATGCCGGCAGCGCTGCGTTGATGGCAATCGTGCGGGCCTGTGCCGTGTTCGGTCTCGGTTATGCACTGATGTTCTCCGTGGTCGGCGTAAAGGGCGTGCCGCGCACGGTGGGTATTCTGGTGCCGCTGTTGCTCTTCCTCGCGATTGCGGGTTGCCGCATGTTTGCGCGTTATTGGCTGGGTGGCCTGTACATGAGCGCACTTCATCGCAAGGCCCTGCCGCAAGTGGTGATCTACGGTGCTGGCGGCGCCGGTCTGCAGCTGGCCGCGGCATTGGCACAAAGCCGCGAAATGATGCTTTGTGCTTTTGTGGACGATGCAGCCCACCTTCAGGGCAGCACGCTCAACGGTGTGCAAATTCAATCGGTTGAGTGGTTGGAGCAGAACGCCGCCAAGCAGGGCATTACCGATGTGCTGCTGGCCATGCCTTCGGCCAGCCATCTGCGTCGCGTTGAAATTTTGAATCGGCTCTTGCCGCTGCGTCTGCATGTGCGCACATTGCCGGCCCTGGCCGATCTGGCCAACGGCAGGGTGCAAGTCAATGACCTGCTCGAGGTGGATATCGAAGACCTGTTGGGCCGCGATCCGGTGGCACCGGTGGCCGACTTGCTGCACAAGCACATTCGCAGCCAGGTGGTTCTGGTTACCGGGGCTGGTGGCTCCATCGGCAGCGAGCTTTGCCGGCAGATCGTGCAACTTTCACCATCGGTCCTGCTGCTGGTCGACTTGAGCGAATACGCGCTCTATGCCGTTCACCAGGAGCTCGAGGAGCTTGCGCCTGAAGTTCGCGTCATCCCGCTCCTGGCCTCGGTGTGCGATGCCCGCCGGCTGCGCGAGATCATGCATGCGTGGCGCCCTGACACGGTCTATCACGCGGCCGCCTACAAGCACGTGCCCCTCGTCGAACACAACCCGATCGAAGGCGTGCGCAACAACGCGATCGGCACGCTCACTGCCGCGCGAGTGGCGATGGAGTGCAAGGTTCGGCGCTTCGTGCTGGTCAGCACGGACAAGGCCGTTCGGCCGACCAACATCATGGGGGCCAGCAAGCGGTTGGCCGAAATGGCTTTGCAAGGGCTGGCGCAGCAAAGTACCGAAACCTGTTTCTCGATGGTCCGTTTCGGCAACGTGCTCGGTTCCAGCGGTTCGGTGGTGCCATTGTTTCGGCGCCAGATTGAAGCAGGTGGGCCAATCACGCTCACGCATGCCGACATCACGCGCTATTTCATGACGATTCCCGAGGCCGCCCAACTGGTGATCCAGGCAGGCGCAATGGCCTGGGGTGGCGACGTGTTCGTGCTCGACATGGGTAACCCGGTGCGCATTATCGATCTGGCGCGTCGGCTGGTGGAGCTCTCGGGGCGCACCGTGCGCGACGAGGCGACGCCCGAAGGAGACATCGAGTTGCACATCACCGGCTTGCGCCCCGGCGAGAAGCTGTACGAAGAGCTGTTGATCGGCAACAACGCCATGCCCACGGTGCATCCGCGCGTGATGAAGGCGCACGAAAATTGCCCACCGTGGGAAGAGCTTTGGCGCCAATTCGATGTGCTGAAGGCAACGCTTGAAAGCAGCGATGTTCCAGCCTTGAAGGCTGCACTGAAGCAGATGCTGGCTGGCTATCAGCCGCACCTGGAAGTGGTCGACTGGGTGCACATGGAGCGGCATCGTGTGCGGCCCGCGAGCCAGCCACTTGGCATCGAGCATCATCATCGCCCCGACGATGGTGGCAAGCCCGCATCGCCGATCGCGATAGCCGCCTGACTTTCTTCTCTGCTCGCCAAGTGCGAGATTCGATAGCCAGGCTTCTCTCGCAAGCCGCGGTTATCGAGCCGGCCCGAAATCCAGAATGTTGTCCCCAGCCTTGGGCTTGTTGTCGTCCGGCGGCGAGAAGCTGAACGCCCTCGGGTCCCGCGAGGTCGTCATTTCGTAGAGCGGGTTGATTCGTCCCAGCTTTGCGCCACCGTCCCGCACCAGGGGAGCCCAGGTGAAGTTTGCGGAGAACTTGCTGGACCGCGGCAGCAGCGCGTCGAATGGCAGCGAAATGTAGATGCCCTTGTCGAAGCTGCCTTCGCCGAACCGCGCCGCCGACACATTGGTCTTGGTGGCATAGGCGCCGATCGTCACACCGTTGTCGAAGCGGCGGCTGATGTCGATGGACACGCCGCGATCGCCGGCCAGGTACTGGCCCACGCTGACCCTGGCTTGCACGCCGTTCCAGCCGGTGTCCCAGTACAGGGTGGCATGGCCGGTGTTGACCTTGTAGTCGCGCAGGCCGAAGTCCTGCGCAAAGTCGCGCTGCCGCACATGGTTGATGTCGACGCCCAGGGCAAACTTGCTGCGCCATGGCCGGTACAGCCATTCGGCGCCGACGCCCGCGAACATGGGTTCGAGCGCACCGCCATACACGCTGTAGTACTGGTCTTCGTTCAGGCGGCCCACGTGGGTCAGCTGAAGCACCGGCATGGTCAAGCGCTTCGACGTGACGTACTCGCGCTGGAAGGTTCGCACGCGCGGCAGGTTGCTGGGCGCGGTGTAGGTGAACTTGTCGAAGTTGTCCACCAGGCGCCAGTTCAGCGCGGCATTCACCCAGGTGCTCTGCGTAAAGCGGTACTCGGCCGTTGCCTGAACACCGAGCTGGTAGAGCACGAAAGCATCGGGCCCACCCAGGATCTGCGAGAAGCTGGGCGTCAAACCGAAGAAGAATTTCTGGGGACGATGCTCCCAGGCAGCCATCGCGGGTTCGGTGGGCTGCGAGGTGCTCGTTGCCGCGGTGGTGGCCGCGTTCTTCGACGGAAACTCGAGGAGCCGGTCTTCGCTGTTGTCCTGCGGCGGTGCGTACTCGCGTTGGCTGACGGCCCGTTTCTCTGCGGGCGTTTGTGCTTGGTAGTGCGCCGTCATCCATTCGGCCCTGTCGACGACCTGTGCGTGCATGGCCAGGCCGCGTTCGTTGTAGTGCAGGATGAACGTTTTTGCCGACGCCGGTGCATCGCGATGCAGCACCGCAATGATCTGCTGCACGCGTGCTTCGCGATAGACGGTGTTGCTCTCGGTGATCCAGACGTGCAGGCCGCTGCCTTGCGGCGCAATGCGCTGGACCGTCCATTCGGTACGTGACTCGATCTCGGCAGCCGTGGACGCCCATCCGGGCGGATTCGCGGGTGCTTCCGGGGTAAAGCGTGGCTGGGGCGGATCGGCGACCTTGCTGGATCGCATCGATGCGACGTTGGTCGACAAGGTGATGCCAACCATCACCTTGTTGCCGCGCTCGAAGCCGGCACTGAAGGCCACGTTCGGCGAGTAGCGGTACTCGAGGCCGATGTTGAAGGGGGAGCGTTGTCGCTGGTTGTTGTTCTGCGGCTCGTGCTGGTAGTCGTTGCCTTCGTACTCGAGCTTGACGGTCAGCGGCTCCCAGGGCGTGCGCCACGCCACGCCGCCGAACAGGGCTGCAGGGCCGCGGAAGTAGGAGCCGAAGTTCGCCTCGCCCCCTGTTGACGATGAACGACCGGAGCGTGTTCTGAATCGGCTGCTCAGCGCGATCAGCGGGTTGCGGATGTTGCCGCTGCTGCCCAGGTATCCCCAGCCGATGCCAAGGCTGAAATCCAGGTCGCCGTGGCGCTTGTTGGCAACCAGGTATTCGGAAGAAAACAGGCCGGTACCACCGAGGTCTCGAAAGCCCAGCGCGAGCTCTGGCACATAGGCGGATTCGCTCAGGAGCCGCACCTTCAGGTCGATGCTCTTGTCCTTGTTGCTCTGGCCGGTTGTGCTGGCTGCGTAGGCGCGATTGCTGATGGACGTGTAGCGAAAGCCGGCCTCCAGCCAGTCCAGCGGCTGGAACATCACGTTGAGCCGCGAATACGGGTGCACGTTGGTCAGAGAAGTCCGGAAGTCGCCGGCCTGGCCCATTCGGGCTGTGGGCGTTTGCAGCAACCCGGTTTCGCCCCAGTCGTTGCCGCTGGCGCGGTAGGGCTGGTACTGCGGAACGGGCTGCGGGCGCACGGATACCGTGGTTGAGGGTGCCGTCGCAGCTTGCGGATCCATTCGCGCGGGCGATACCGCCGCGAGGCTGTCCTTGCCTTGTGGCGCAGGTCCTTGCGTTGCAAGGAATTTGATGATTCCCTCGGATGCGGCGACCAGGTCGGTCATGTCGCGCGGCGCGGCCCAGATCCACGCGCCCGGCGCCGGCTCATCGGAGGGTTGGCTGTTCCATGGCGCAACGCCCACGCGGGCGGTGCGGCCGTCGGGCTGGGCAACCCATGCCCAGTCGTAGGAACCCACGGGTTCGCATGCCGTGACGTAGTCCCATGCGGACCGGCCAGCTTCGTGCGCCACGTGGCAAAGCTCGCCGTTCGGGCGCACGACGGCAACGGTCTTCAGGTCGGCCGGCGGTGCGACGAGTTGCTGGCCGGCGCTCAGGACCGGGTCTTCTTCCGGATGGGCCTGCAGCCATCGCGGGTCGACCACGCCGAGCGCCACCCGGCCGGTGACCGGCATTTGCTGCAGCCAGGTGATCAACTTCAGGCGCTCGACCTGATCGGCCCGAGCCGCGAGCCGGTTCGCTGCTTCGATGCGAACCAGCAAGGTGTTCTTGAGGAATTGCTGCGCAAGTCGCTCCTGCGGAACCCGCCATGCAAGGCCGGGCGCAGCGGCACCCTCGGGTTGGCGCAGCAACCAGGTGCTCAGGCGTTCGCCGGGGCGCACATCGGCATCGCTTGCCGGCGCGTTGGCTGCAGCCTTGTCCCAAGACTGTGCCAGCGCGCTGAAATTTGCCGCCAATGCGCAGGCGACCGCCACGTGACGGGGCCAATGGTGTTTGCTGCGCGTGCGAAACGGGGCGCTCATGTACCGGCGCCCGCCGGGGAGCCGGCTGCAGGCGCGGGAGGTGTCCACCGCTCGAAGCTCATGCAGAGGTCATTGGAAATGCATTGCTCCGAGTACACGACTTGAGGCGTACCTGAAAGAAGCGAGATGGCAAAGCGCGCGTTCGGCAGCGAAGAATTTGCGGGCAACGACACGCTGCGCTCTTCGTACCATTGCAAGGCGTTGGCGGCAGTCCCGGAGAGGGCGCTGTTGCTGGGCGGCGCAATTGGTGCGCGAACGACTTCATCGCGAATGCCGAAACGATAGCCTGGCATGAGATCCCGCTCGCGCCTGTACCGTTGCTCTTGCGCAGCAGAAGTGCCCGCGTCGGCTTGCCATGAAGGAAGTGAAGAGAAGCGCACGGTGCGCCAGTCGACGCTGAGGCCGGTGGTCCCTGCCAAGTGGCCGTTCAGGAGCTTGACGACCTCGCCGGAGCTGCTGTACCAGACTTCCACCGGCCCTTCGGCGCGCGTGTCGACATAGCCGAGGACCATGAAAATGGTTCGGCCGTCAATGACCGTTTTCAGGTAGCGGTAGCTGGGATTGAAGTTGGGTTGGGCCGACTCGGGTGCACCTCGATAGAGGAGGCGAGCCGTATCCAACATGGCAGAAGATCCGGAGGAGCAACCGCCAACGCCCAAACAAAACGTTGCCCAAAGGCAACGTTTCAAGAATCGCGTGGCGGAACCTACGCGCGGACTTTTCAGCGAATGCCCTCCCGAGGGGAGGGCACGCGGCATTAACGCGTGCCGGTGGTACCGGTGGTGCCAGTGCCCGTCGTGCCGCCAGGGCCAATGCCGAAGCCGCCGCCAGAATTGCCACCGTTGCTGCTGCCGAGAGCGGCAACAAGCGCCACGCCAGCGGCAACACCACCGACCACTTGGGGGCTCACTCGTCCGACTGCAGCATTGGTAGCGCCACCAGCGCCGGCCGCGCCCTGGATAATCAGGGCTCTATCGCTCGCACCGGTGGATTGAGCAAAAGCAGAAGAAGCTGCCAGAGCGGCGAGGGCCACGGCTGCGGAGAGCTTGAAAATTGTCATGCTGATCCCTTGGAATTCGGTGTTTATCGCAATGAGGTTAACAGCATCGCAAATGTGCCGCAACAAATTCCCCCGTCTATTACAGCGGGAGACGGACCCCGTCGTGACTTTTGCCCAAGCGTGTTTCGCGGTGCTACGTAACGCCTTCGATGGGCCGGACGTAACGACGATGGCGCGGCAAGCCCGCCGCTGACGGTCGCTACTTGAAACTCACGCTGGCAGCATCGCATTCCTCAATGAAATCAAGGCATTTGACGTGGCGGAGGTATTTGCAACTCAAAGTGCTCTGCGTAGGCATTGTTCCTGCAGTGTCTGAAACGAAAGTGAGCATTTATAGTTCGGAGTTGTCGCCATGAGTGTTGCTTGTCATCCGTTGTCTTCACAGTCGATCCTGGAGCTCGAAGCGCCCAGGAATTCCTACGGCGGCACTTTTCGCAGTGCGTTGATCGTTGGGGAAGACATCGCCATGGCCGAGCGCATGCGGCGCATCCTGGGCGGACTTGCGCCAGGACGGCGCGTGGTCGTCGCCTCCACTCAGGCCGAGGCCCGCAACCTGCTGGCAGCGTTGCCCTATGACCTGATGCTGGTCGACATGAATCTGCCGACCCGCGACGGGGTGTCGTTGATTCAACATGCCCGCCAGTCCTATCCCTGGATCGAGAGCGTTGCCATGTCGGCGGCCGACGACCGCGAACTGGTGGATGCCGCCATTGCCGCGGGAGCCGTGGGCTACTTGCTGACCGAGGCAGACGACGCCGAACTGGCCTTTCAACTGCGCTCGATCGAACGTGGCGGCGCACCGATGGACTCGCGCGTCGCGCGCCGTCTCCTGGGCACGATCGCGGCGTCGGCCAGGGGCGTTGCTCCATTCGTGGCCATTTCGCCTCCGCAACCGCGGCCGCGGCCGCAGACGGCGTCCGGTTTGTTGTCGCCGCGCGAACTCAACGTGCTGAGGTTGATCGCGCAAGGGTGGAGCAACCGGCAGATTGCAGAGTCGGTCTTCCTATCGGTCAACACGGTCGAGTTTCATGCCAAGAGCATCTACCGCAAGCTCTCGGTGAAATCCCGCACCCAGGCGGTTCACGAGGCGACGCAGCACGGCCTTCTGAACTGAGGCCGGTGCGCCCGTGCCGCCTGCTTGCGGGTGGCGAGCGGTCCACGTCATGGCGCGCAACGCCTGGTCGCGCGCCTGCGCGCCGCTTCCGCGGGTTGGGACCCGTTGAAAATCCATCCGGCGCCCCGCTACAATCCTTGGTTGACCTTGCTACGGTTAAGGTTGGCCCTGCTCCAGCGAAGAAGACAAGAGGATCCCCATGAGTGACATGACCTCCGGCTCGCCCCGGATCGACACAAGCAAGCGGACGTGGTTGATCGCATCCAGCTGTGCCGGCGTAGCGGGCGGCGTGGCCACCGCCATTCCCTTTGTGAGCACTTTCCAGCCTTCCGAGAAGGCCAAGGCTGCGGGTGCTGCGGTCGAGGTCGATATCTCGGCACTCAAGGTCGGCGAGAAAATGACCGTCGAATGGCGGGGCAAGCCGGTCTGGATCCTCAAGCGCACCCCCGCGCAGGTCGCGGAACTCCCCAAGCTGGATGGCCAGCTGGCCGATCCCCTCTCCAAGCGCCACCCCGACGAATTCACCCCCAAGTACGCGCAGAACGAGCACCGCTCGATCAAGCCCGAAGTGCTGGTCGTGGTCGGCATTTGCACCCACCTGGGCTGCTCGCCGAGCGACCGCTTCCAGGCCGGCCCGCAGCCTTCGCTGCCCGCCGACTGGGAAGGCGGCTTCCTCTGCCCCTGCCACGGTTCCACGTTCGACCTGGCCGGCCGGGTCTTCAAGAACAAGCCTGCGCCCGACAACCTGCCGGTGCCGCCGCACATGTACCTGTCGGACACCAAGCTCCTGATCGGTGAAGACTCCAAGAAGGCCTGAGGCGGA
>Ga0209051_1000425_pt1 | contig 57815 bp, 47 predicted proteins | sample AraplaCvi_mMS_r2_2_FD_184286 | JGI IMG/M metagenome (GOLD analysis project Ga0209051, IMG submission 184286) | Arabidopsis root microbial communities from North Carolina, USA - plate scrape MF_Cvi_mMS_r2 (SPAdes) (version 2) | ecosystem: Host-associated > Plants > Roots > Endosphere | place...
CGCACCGGGTCAGCGCCGACAGGGCGGCCGACCACAGGGTGGCCAGGTCGTCGACGCCGTCGGCGTCCAGCAGGCCGCCCGGCCAGGCGAGCGTGGCGGTCAGGCGGGTGCCGTCCGGACCGTCCTCGGCGATGGCGTTGATCTCCAGTGCCACCGCAGGATTGGTGGGGTCGACACCCTCGCGCAGCCCGCCGAACTCGGCGACGGGTTCCCAGGCCGTGCCGCTGCCGCCCGAGAACCGTCCGAGGTAGTTGAAGAGAATCTGGGGTGCGTCACCGTGGACGGGCCGCTCGGCGTCGAGGTGGCGCAGCACGCCGTAGCCCAGGCCGCGGCTGGGCGTCGAGCGCAGTTGATCCTTGACCGCCTTGACCGCGGCCGCGAGTTCCTGGCCGGCCGCCAGCACGTCGCTCCAGTCGAGCGTGCCGGGGTCGACGCGTACCGGGTAGATCGCGGTGAACCACCCGACGGTGCGGGACAGGTCCAGGTTCCCCGCAACCAGTTCGGGTTCGCGGCCGTGTCCTTCGAGGTTGACCACCGCCGCGCTCGCATCGTGCCCCCGGTCGGCGCGCCAGCGGGCCAGCGCCACCGCCAGCCCGCCGAGCAGCACGTCGTTGACCCCGCCGTGGATGGCCGCGGGGACCGAGGAGAGCAGCGCCGAACTGACGTCGACTGGGAGCGAGAAGCTGTGCGATCGAACGGTCTCCGCCGTGTCCACGTCCACGTCGAGCGGCCGGTGGCCGAGGTCGGGGTCGGCCGTCGACAGCACGTCGTTCCAGTATGGCGCCTCGGCGGCGAACCGCGTCTCGGCAATGGCGCTCGACCACGTGCGGAACGACGTCGGGACGGCGTCCAGCGCGGCGGGCCGGCCGGCGGCGACGGCCGCCCAGGCGGCCGCCAGGTCTTCGGTGATGATGCGCCACGACACACCGTCGACGACGAGGTGGTGGACGACCAGCAGGAGTTGACCGTCGCGGTACCAGACGGCGCGGACCATCCGACCGTCCTCGGGGTCGAGGTCGCCGGCCGCCGCGGTGGTGGCCGCAGCGACGTCGGACGCGGCGAGACTGCCGTCGCGAACGGTCACCACCGCCTCCGCCGACACGGCCTCCACCTTCACCGACAACGTCCAGCCGTCGGTGCCGACGTCGAGTCGCGCACGCAGCATGTCATGGGTGTCCAACACGGCCTGCAGCACGGCTGCGAGCTGACCGTCGGTGATACCGGCCGGTGTGGCCACCACCATCGACTGGTAGAAGTTGGCCAATGGCGTGTCGGCGTCGGCGGTTTCGGCGAGCATGGGCGTCGCGGCGATCGTGCCGACACCGCTGTCGGGTTCGGCGGGCGCCGTCGGCGCGGAGGACTCGACGACGGCGGCCAGCGCCGCCACGGTCCGGCGGCGGAAGACGTCGCGCGGGGTGAGGTGTAGACCTGCCTTGCGCGCCCGACCCGACACCGCGATCGACGAGATGCTGTCACCGCCGAGGGTGAAGAAGTCGTCGTCGATGCCGACGTGCGGCAGACCCAGCACCTCGGCGAAGACGTTGGCCAGCAACGCTTCCCGGTCGTCCCTTGGGTCGCGAGACTCACCCGCGGCCGGGACGACGGGTTCCGGCAGCGCACGGACGTCGAGCTTGCCGTTCACGGTCAGTGGGATCTGGTCGACGAACCCGTACAGCGCGGGCACCATGTAGTCGGGCAGGGTCTGCGACACCGCCGCGCGGAGTTCGGCGGCGAACGCCTCCAGGTCCGTTCGCGGCTCGTCCTGGACGACGTAGCAGACCAGTTGCTTCACCGACGCCGACGGGCCGGGCCGCGCGACGGCGACGGCCTGCCGCACCCCCGGCAGCGCGGACAGTGCCGCCGCGACCTCGCCGAGTTCCACCCGGTAGCCGCGGATCTTCACCTGATCGTCGCTGCGGCCGAAGAAGTCCAGTGTGCCGCCGGCGTCCGGCCGGCGGGCGACCAGATCGCCCGTGCGGTACATCCGGCCACCGTCGGAGAACGGATCGGCGACGAACCGGTCGGCGGTCAGGGCGGGCCGGTCGAGGTAGCCGCGCGCCAGCCCGGCGCCGGCGATGTACAGCTCGCCGACCACGCCGTCGCCCACGGGGCGCAACCAGGAATCGAGCACGTAGGCCCGGGTGTTCCAAATGGGTTGTCCTACCGTGGGGCTGGCGCTGTCGTCGGTGCCCGCGCCGAGGGTGTTGATGGTGTACTCGGTCGGGCCGTAGAGGTTGTACCCGGTGCCGTCCGGCAGGTCGCGGAGGCGACGCCAGACCTCGTCGGACACGGCCTCACCGCCGAGCAGCACCAAGGTAGGCACATGCGAACCCGCGTCCAGCAGCCCCTGCTCGAACAGGTGATGTGCATAGCTCGGCGTCACGTTGACGACGTCGACGCGGTGCTCGTGGCAGTACGCCACCAATGCCGTGGCGTCCCTGCGCAACTCCTCGTCGCAGATGTGCACCTCGTGCCCCTCGACGAGCCACAGCAGCTCCTCCCAGGACATGTCGAAGGAGAACGACACCGTGTGTGCCACGCGCAGCCGTCGGCCGCCTGCCGTGGCGATCGCTGGTTCGAAGATCTCGGCCCGGTGGTTGAGCTGCATGTTGGTCAGACCGCGGTACGGAGTCACCACGCCCTTCGGGCGCCCCGTGGATCCCGAGGTGAAGATGACGTAGGCCGGGTGGTCGAGGCGTTGCGCCCCGGCACTTCTCGCGAACGTGCCGAGTTCGGCCTCGGTGAGTTCCGCCGCCGACGTGGCGGCCAACGCGTCGCGGACCGTCGGGTCGTCGAGCCGCAGGACGTCACCGCCGCGGCGCTCCTGGTGCTCGGCCAGCTCGGCGCTCGCGCCGTGGCAGACCAGCAGCACCGGGCGGCCGTCGTCGACCATCCCGGTGAGCCGCGCCAGCGGGTAGTCCCTTTCCAGCGGCAGATAGGCGGCGCCGGTGCGCAACACGGCGAACAGGGCCACCACCATGTCCACCGACCGTGGCAGCGCCAGTGCGACGACGCGCTCGGGGCCCGCGCCACCGTCCAGCAGTCGGCGGGCCAGCTGGTTGATCCGGCCGTCGAGGTCGGCGTACGTCAGCCGGGTGTCACCGAAGACCAGTGCGGTCTCGTCGGGGCAGGTGCGCGTCCGCTCGGCCAGCAGATCGGCGATGGTGTCGTCGCCGATGTCGTGCACGGTGGAACGCCACTGCACGTCGAGCGCCGATCGCTCGGCGGGCAGGGCCAGGTCGAGATCGCCCACCGCGGAGTCCGGATGGGTCAGGAGCAGGTCGACGGCCCGGACCAACCGCTCGACCATGGCCGCCGCGGCACCCGCGTCGACGACGTCGGGTCGGTACTCGAGTTTGATCGCCAACCGCTCGCCCGGGGTCAGCACCCACGTGAGCGGATAGTGCGTGGTGTCGACGAAGTCGACGCCGATGATGCCGTGCTGACGCTCGAAGTCGGTGAACGTGTCGTCGTCGAGGAAGTTCTGCAGGACGTAGAGCGTGTCGAACAACGGCTGGTGACCGGTGCTGCGGGTGACGTCACCGAGCCCGACGTACTCGTGTGCCATGAGGTCGAGCCGAAAGTCCTCAACGCGCCGAAGGAGTTCGGCCACGGTCATGTTCGGCGCCGTCTGGATGCGCACCGGAACGGTGTTGAGGAACTGACCGATCACGTTCTCGACACCGGGGAGCTCGGGTGGGCGGCCCGCGACGGTGGTGCCGAAGACGACGTCGGTGCTTCCCGTCTCGAAGCCCAGCACCATGCCCAGCGCCGTGGTCAGAACCGTGTTGGCCGTCGTCGGCCGGGTCCTGGTGTGTTCCTCGAGTCGGGTGGTCACCTCGTCGGACAGCTCGCCGTAGACGCGTCGGGGCAGTGCGGGTTCGCGGCCGACGGCCTCGGGTGCCACCAGCGTCGCCTCGGAGAGCCCGGCCAGGGCGTCGGACCAGGCCCGGATGGATGCCGCCTGGTCCTGCTCGTCGACCCATCGCAGGTAGTCGACGTAGGTGCTTCCGACCGCGGGTAGGGCTCCGCGGATGCCACGGGAGTCGTACAGCGCGAACAACTCTCGGAGCACGAGTTCACGGGACCAGCCGTCCCACAGCAGGAAGTGGCAGGTGAGCAGCAGCCTGTCCCCGAGCCCCGGGCGCCGGATCACGGTCAGTCGGACCAGGGGTGGCATGCGAAGGTCGAAGGGCTTCTCGGCGTCGGCGCGCATGACCTCGGCGAGCCGGTCGGCGGCCACCTCGGCCGTCAGGTCCGACAGGTCGACGAGTGCGACGTCGGCGGGCACGAAGCGTCCAACGTACTGCACGGGTCGCGTCAGATCCTCGCTGGTGAAGCCGGCCCGCAGGTTGTCGTGACGGGACAGTAGCGCGCCGAACGCCGTGCCCATCGCGTCGACGTCGAGCTGGCGGTCGAAGTCGAAGACGTTCTGCGCGAGATACGTGTTGACGTCGTCGGTGTAGGTGGATTGGTAGTAGACGCCCTGCTGCAGCGGCGACAGCGGCCACACGTCCTGCACCTCGACGGGGCACCCGTCGACGAGGCGGACGAGCTCGTCGTCGGCCAGGCCGTGCCAGGCGGCGGCCGGGGCGGGCTCGGGTGCGGGCTCGGACGCCGTGCCGCGGCTGGCGAGCACGTCTTCCAGTGCGCGGGGGGTGCGCAGCTGGAACAGGTCCTTGGTCTGGATCGTCACGTCGGTGCCTGCGAGGCGGTTGACCACCCGCAGCGCCAGCAGGCTGTCGCCACCGAGGGCGAAGAAGTCGTCGTCGATGCCGATCGGGTCCCCGTCGACGCCGAGGACGTCTTGGAAGACACCGCAGATCAACGCTTCTCGTGACGTCCGCGGTCGGGTCCTGGAGGTCGAGAGCACGGGCTCCGGGAGTGTCGCGCGGTCGCGCTTGCCGTTGGGCAGTAGCGGGATCTCGGGCAGCTGGGTCACCGTCGCGGGCACCAGGTGGGTGGGCAATCGGTCGGCGAGCGCGGCGCGAATCGTCGCCTGGTCGACCGGCGATGCGCCCCGGGCCACCACGTAGGAGTCCAGCCGGGCCGAACCGTGGGCGCCGTGGTGAACGGTGACGACGGCGTCGGCGATGCCGGGCAGGTCCACCAGTGCCGCCTCGACCTCCCCCAGCTCGACGCGAAAACCGTTGATCTTGACCTGGTCGTCGGCGCGACCGACGAATTCGACCTCACCGCTCGGGGTCCAGCGGGCCAGATCGCCCGTCCGATAGAGCCTTTCCCCGTCCGCGCTGAAGGGGTCGGCGACGAAGCGGGCGGCGGTGGTGGCGCTCTGGCCGTGGTAACCGCGGGCGAGTTGAACTCCGCCGACGTAGATCTCGCCGATGGCACCGGGCGCCACCGGCGCGAGATCGGGTCCCAGCAGCAGGATGCGCACACCAGGAACGGGGCGTCCCAGGCTGGTCGGACCGTCGACGGGTACCGGCCCGGCGAGCACGTCGCCCGCGACCTCGGACGACCCGTAGGAGTTCACGATCTGCGCCCGAGGTGACGCCCGCCGCAGCGCGGCGACGGTGCCGTCGTCGAGTGCCTCACCGCTGCAGATCCATCGCCGGAGGTGGCCGAGGCCCGCGGGTGCCGATTCGGTCATCGCCACGGCCAGGCTCGGCACGACGAGAAGCTGAGTGGCTCCGGCGCTCTCGACCAGGGCCGCGAGCGCGGCGGCGTCGCGGGCGGTGTCCTCGTCGGCGATGACCGTGGTGGCACCGGCCACCAGGGCCCCGAGCAGCTCGGTGGTGCCGTCGACGAAGCTCGTCGAGCTCTTGGCCACCCGCACGTCGTCGTGGTCGTGCGACCAGGCGTCAGCGGCCCACATCAGCCGGTTGGCCAGCGCGCCGTGGGTTCCGACGGTCCCCTTCGGCCTGCCGGTACTGCCGGAGGTGTAGACGATGGACGCGGCGTCGTCGGCTCCGACGTCGACGCGGACCGCGGCGCGCCGCCCGACGGGGTTCGCGTCCACCGGCACCGTCGGGAGCTCGTGCGGGGGCAGCGGCCGGCCGTCGGTGACGATCACCCGCGGCCGGGCGTCGTCGAGCATGAAGCTGATGCGCGCGTGGGGATACCGAGGGTCGACGGGCACGTACGCTGCGCCGGAACGCAGGACGGCCAGCAGGGCGACCACCAGGTCGGTGGTGCGGCCAACGGCCACCGCCACCACGTCACCGCGACCGACCCCGGCGTCGGCCAGGGCACCGGCCAGTCGGGTTGCCTCCCCGTCCAGGTCTGCGTAGGTCAGCCGTCCCGCGCCGTCGGCGACGGCCACGGCGTTCGGCACGCGGCGCACCTGGTCGTCCAACGCGTCCAGGACGCTACCCCGCCACGCCGGCGCACCGGTGCCGGCGGCCAGCACCGCGTCGCGTTCGGCGGGCGTGAGGGGTTCGACTTCGTCACAAGCCATTTCGCCGGCGGCGACGATCGTGGCGAGGATGCGTTGGTAGAACTCCAGGACGCGACGCGCCGTCGCGGAGTCGACGACACCGAGGTCGTGGGTCAGGGCGACGGTGAACGGCTCGGCTGGCTTGACCATCAGGGTCAGCGGGTAGTGCGGCGCCTCGACCACGTCGACCGAGGTGACGCGGATGCTCGCCCCGGGGTGGTCCGCGGCGGGATGGTTCTCGACGACGACCAGGGTGTCGAACAGGTCGGTGACGCCGATGGCGTGCTGGACGTCCGCGAGCGCCACGTGGTGGCCGTCGAACAGCGCCGTCTGCGCGTCGGCGAATCGACGCACGACGGTCTCGAGGGAATCCTCAGTGGTCCAACGTGTTCGGGCGGCGACGGTGTTGATCAGCAGCCCAACCATGTCGTCGACGCCGGGGACGTCGACTCCGCGGCCCGAGACCGTCGAGCCGAAGACCACGTCGGTGCGGCCGCTGAGCCGGCCCACCGCGATGCCCCAGGCCGCGCCGACGACGGCGCTGACCGTCACGCCGCGACGTCCGGCCCACTCGGCGAGCCCGGCGGCGACGTCGGCCGCCAGTTCCGCGCCGACCTTGCCGAAGCCCGCGTTCGGCGACGTGCTGGGCGGCAGCGCGTCGGCCAGGCGGGTCGGCTCGTCGACGCCGTCCAACGCGGTGCGCCAGGACGCGAGCGACTCCTCCACGGGTGCCTCGGCGACCCACTTCAGGTAGTCGCCGTAGCGGGGTGCCGCGGGCAGCAGAGCGGCCGGGTCGTCGTGCAGTGCGGCGAGTTCCCGCAGCACGATCGGCACCGACCAGCCGTCGGCGACGACGTGGTGGACGGTCTGAATCAGGACGTGCCGGTGCGGGTTCAGTCTCAGCAGCGCGTAGCGCATGAGCGGTCCCTCGGCCAGGTCGAACGGCCTGTGGCGCTGCTCGGCGGCCACCTCGTCGACCCGACTGCCGGCCGAGCCGGCGTCCAAGTCGCTCAGATCGGCGAAGAGCCAGGGCATGTCGGGAGCTGGTCCGATCACGGAGACGACGTCGCCGTGCGCGGTGGGCCGGAAGGCGGCGCCGAGGTGACGATGCCGCCTGAGGATCGCGTTCGCCGCGGCACGCAACCGCTCGGCGTCGACCGGACCGGACAGCTCGACGATCTGCTGCACGACATAGGGGTCGACGTCGGCGTAGGTGGAGTGGAAGTAGATGCCCGCCTGTAGCGGAGACGGGGGCAGGACGTCGACCAGCTCGCCGCGTCCGACCCCGAGCTCGTCGACGTCGGACTGAGTCAGCGTGACGAGCGGGAAGTCCGAGGGCGTCGGACCGCTCACGGCGTCGCTGACCGCGATGGCCTCGAGTGCGTCGACCCAGAGATCCGAGAGCTCCTGCATCCGTTGCCGATTCAGCACCCCGGCGGGCCAGCTGAACGTTGCTTCCAACCGCGACCCGTCGTCGGTCTCCACGGTGATGGCGTTGACTTCGACGGCCCTCGGCAAGGGCATGCGGGGGTCGCGGTCCTCGGCCACGACGTCCTCGGCGAGGGTCCACGGTGCGTCCCCCGCACCGGTGAACCTGCCCAGGTAGTTGAACAACACCTGCGGCTGGACTGCCAGGTCAGGGCGCGACCGGCCCGAGAGGTACCGCAGGGCGCCGTAACTCAAGCCGTTGCGGGGCACCGCCCGCAGCTGGTCCTTGACCGCCTTGACGGCAGCACCCAGCTCCCGGCCACCGGACGTCAGGCGCTCCCACGGTGCCGCACCGGGGTCGACCAGGACGGGGAACAGGGTGGTGAACCAGCCCAGTGTGCGGGACAGGTCCAGGTGATCGCCTGCGGCACCGAGGTGTTCGGCTTCGCGGCCGTGGCCCTCCAGTTCGAGCAGGACCGACGACTCGCCGCCCCCTCGCCACTCGGCCAGCGCCAGCGCGAGCGCCGCCACCAGGACGTCGTCCACGCCGCCGCGGATCGCGGTCGGCACCGGCCCAAGCAGGCGGCTCGTGACGTTCGCGCCGAGGCGCACCGTCAGCCTGTCCTCGGTCGCGACCACGTCGACCGCCGGGTCGAGGGGTCTACTGCCGATCGGCGGCTCGTCGGCGGCGCCGGCGACGCGCAACCAGTGGTCTTCGTCGGCGGCGAAGGTGCCGCCCGTGGTGGCGGCGCGAAGCTCCTCGGACCACTGCCGAAGCGGTGTGTCGGCGGGTGACAATGAGACCTGTTGCCCGGCATCGACATTCGTCCACGCGGCGGCCAGGTCCTCACCCAGCAGGCGCAGCGAGACACCGTCGACCACCACGTGGTGCAGCATCAGGATGAGGCGACCCGGACGGTCGGCGCCGGCGTCCAGCCAGACGACGTCGACCATGCGACTGCGGCGCGGGTCCAGGCGGGCGACCGCCAGCGCACGCTGCGCGGCCGTCACCGCCTTCGGGTCGCCGTCAAGCGGCACTCTGGAGAGCACGTCGGCCGCCGTCAGCGCGCCGCGCGGGTGCACCGTCAGCCCGGCGGGGTCGGCGGCGCTCGTGCTGGCGCGCAGGACGTCGTGACAGTCGAGCAGGGCGTCGACCATGGTGGTGAGCGCTGCCATCGTCAACGCGGCGGGGGTGTGCAACGTGACCGACTGGAAGAAGCCGTCCATCGCGTTCCCGACCTCGTCGAGCCACGCCAGGATCGGGGTCGCGGCAACCTCGCCGACCGGGTCGACGGCAGCGCGCGGCGCGGTGTCCACGTCGGTTGCGGCGGCGGCCAGAGCGGCCGGGGTGCGCGCCGCGAAGACGTCGCGTGGCCGCAGTCGCAGCCCGATCCTGCGGGCCCGACTGATGAGGCCCATCGCCACGATGCTGTCGCCGCCCATCGCGAAGAAGTCGGCGTCGGCGCCGACGCCGGGCACCCCGAGGAGTTCGGCGAAGATGTCGCAGATCGCCCGGGTGCGGGGGTCGGTCGGCGCGGCACCCCCGGTGGGGACCGCGGTCGGCGGTGCGGGCAGCGCGCGTCGGTCCAGCTTGCCGTTCGCGGTGACGGGGAACTCGTCGAGCACCGTCACCACCGCGGGCACCATGTGCTCCGGCAGCTTGGCCGCGCACCAGCCCAGGAGATCGTCGGGGGCGACGTCGGTGTTGGAGACGACGTAACCGGTCAACTGCGCTCCACCGGAGGGGGTTTGCCGCAGGATGACCGCCGCATGACGCACCTTCGGGTGCGCCGCCAGGATGACCTCGATCTCCTCCAGTTCCACCCGCATCCCACGGATCTTGACCTGGTTGTCGGCCCGGCCGAGGAATTCGAGGACGCCCTCAGCGGTCCAGCGCGCGAGGTCACCGGTGCGATACATCCGGGAGCCGTCGTCGTCGAAGGGATTGGCGACGAAACGCGATCCGGTCAGACCGGGTGCGTGAATGTAACCGCGGCCCAACAGGAATCCCGCGGCGTAGAGCTCGCCGCCGACGCCGACCGGGACCGGGTGGAGGTCGTCGTCGAGAACGTAGAGCTGGGTGTGCGGATTGGGCCGCCCGATGGAGGTCTCGATGCGTTCGGCGCTGTCGCGGTAGACGACGTGCGAGACGCCGATGGTGGCCTCGGCCGGTCCGTAGCCGTGGTAGAGCGTCGTGCTCAGCTGCGAGCGGAACCGGTCGAACAGCGCCGGCGTCAGCACCTCGCCCCCGCACCACACGTGTTTGAGTCCCGACAGCAGGCCGGTCCCCTTGGCGAGGTCGAGGAGCACGTCGAGCATCGACGAGACCAGGTAGACGAAGGTGACCTTCTCACCCGAGATCAGGTCGAGCAGGTACTGCGGGTCTCGCTCGCCGCCGGGGTCGGCCACCACCACGTAGCCGCCGGAGACCAGTGGGAGCAGGATCTCGTTGACGGAGATGTCGAACGACAGCGGCGCCTTGAACAGCGAGGCGTCCCCGGGGCCGAATCCGAGGACGTCCTCGACCTGCCAGGTCAGTCGTTCGGCGATGGCCTCGTGACGGATCATCGCGCCCTTGGGCTTACCGGTGGACCCCGAGGTGAAGATGACGTATGCCAGCTGACTGCCGTCGACGGTGGTCGGCGGCGCCGAAGTCGGATGACGATCGAAAGTCCATGCCGAGAGCGCCATGTCGATCGGTGAGGGGTCACCCGGCAGGGCTGCGCCCGGCGCCACCACGACCGAGACGGCCCTGGTGTCGGCGATGACCTGCTGCCTGCGTTCGGCCGGCCACTGGGGGTCGACGGGGACGAACGCCCCACCGGCGGCGAGGATCGCCATGGCCGCTACGACCATCTCCGCGGAGCGCGGCAACGCGATGGCCACCATCTGTTCGTGCTCGACTCCGGCGGCCCGCAGATGATTGGCGAGTTGGTATGCGCGGTCGGCCAATTCACGATAGGTCAGTCGCACCACGCCCGCGACGACGGCCAGCGAGTCGGGGCTCTTCTGGACCTGCCTGGCGAAGGCCGCCGGCACCGTGGTCGTGGTGTCGGGCCAGCTCGCGTCGTTCCACGCCCGCAACAGGTCCAACCGGGCGCTGGGGGTCAGGCCGTCGTCGATGTCGGTCGTCGTCATGTGTGGCTACTCCCCGCGAGAATGGTCTGCTGCCCAGGCGCGCCACAGCTGGGCGTAGCGCCCACCCGCCGCGACCAGGTCATGGTGGCTTCCCTCTTCGACGACCCTGCCGCGGGCCATCACGATCACCCGGTCCGCCGACGCGGCCTGGGTGAGACGGTGCGCGATGATCAGAGTGGTGCGGCCCGCGGTGACCGCGGCGGCAGCACGCTCCAATTCTCGGGCACCCTGGCTTCCGGCCTCGGCGGTGGCTTCGTCGAGGACCGCAACGGTGGGGTCGGCGAGCAGCAGGCGCGCCAAGGCAAGTTGTTGTGCCTGTGCCGATGTCAGGTCGTGGCCGCCTTCGCCGACGACCGTGTCGAGCCCGTCGTCGAGTCCCGCGACCCACTCGGCCGCGCCGACCGTGTGCAACGCGTCGCGTATCTGGTCGTCGGTGGCGTCCGGCCTCGCCAGGCGCAGATCGTCGACGAGCGCTCCTGCGAAGACGTGTACTTCCTGGCTGACGATCGCGACGTGGCGGCGGCGTTGCTCGGGCGTCAGACTGGACACCTCGATCCCACCGATGCGGACGACGCCCCGCTGCGGGGTCAGCGCGCCTGCGGCGATTCCGGCCACCGTGGACTTGCCCGCTCCGGTCGACCCGACCAGCGCCACGCGCTGCCCCGGCTCGACGCGGATGCCGACACCGTGCAGGACGGTGTGTTCGTCGTCGTAGCCGAAGTGCACGTCCTCCAGTTCCAGCGACGCGTCGCGCGGTTCCGGACCGGGCGACGTCTCCGGCCGCCCCCGCTCGTCGGTCGCGCCCCAGGGCATGCCGACCAACCCGACCAAGCGGGCCAGGCTCGCGCCCGCGTCCTGGGCCTCGTCGAAGGTGAAGAGCAGCTCGCTGATCGGGCTGAACAACCTGTGGAACAGCAGCGCTGCCGCCGTGGTCTGACCGACGGTGCCGGCTCCGTTCTTCACCAGCCAGAAGCCGGTCACCAGAATGACTGCCAGCCCGATGAACTCGGCGCGGTTGATGCGGCCGACGAACCGCGTGAAGAGGGTGAACACGGCGAGCGAGATGTCCCTCACCCGCGCGGAGGTGACCTGGATCGCGCTCTGGTGCGCGACGTGCATGTCGTAGGCGTGCACGGTTGCCGAGCCAATCATGCTCTCCATCAACACCTGTGAGCGTTCGGCGATGGCACGGCGCTCCTCGGCGTACCGGGGTGCCGAGCGCGGCAGGTACCAGCGCAGCGCGAGCACGTAGAGCGGCACCGCGATCGCACCGGCGAGTCCGAGCCGCCAGTCCAGTCCGGCCATCGCCGCCAGGGAGAGGACGGCCAGCAGGATCGACGAGAACATCGTCGGGATGACGTCGCTCACCGCCTTGCCGATCGTCGCGACGTCGGTGCTGACGCGGGAGAGCACGTCCCCGCGCCCCACCCGTTCCACCGTGGCCGTCGGCAACGACAGCGCCCGCTCGACCCCGGCCTCGCGCAGGTCGGCCAGTGCGATGGCCCCGAGCCTGCCGATGAAGTAGTTCGACAGCCCGTTCGCCAGGCCACCGATCAGTGCGGCGGCGGTGACGACGACGGCGATCATGACGATCACCGACGGCGGCGACCCGTCGACGATGCGGTCGACGAGGACACCGAGCACGTAGACGGGGAGAACGGCCGTCGCAGCGGCGATCAGGCCCACGAGGAACGTCAGGAGTACTGATCCGCCGCGAGCGCGCAACTCCCGGCGCAACCACGTCCACGTCTCGCGGCCGGTGGCCACGGGGAGGATGTCCCCGTCGTCGACGACCGTCGTCGCGCCGCCGCTCATCGCAACACCGCCGATCGATAGTCCTGGCGCCGCATCAGCTCGGCGTGCGAGCCCGTGGCCGCCACCCGACCCTCGTCGAGGAACACCACCCGGTCGGTCGCCGCCAGCAGCGCGGGACTGCAGGTGACGATCAGGGTCGTGAAGGTGCGCGCCCGGGAACCGTGGCGCAACTCCGTGATGCCCTGCGCCACCGCCCCTTCGGTGACGGCGTCCACCGCGGTCGTCGGCTCGTGCAGGACCAGTACGGGCGCCCGGCGCAGCAGTGCCCTGGCCAGCGTCAGCCGCTGCCGCTGCCCGCCGGACAGGCTCGCACCGCGCTCGGTGACACCGTGGTCGAGCCCTTCGCCATGGACCTCGACGACGTCCACCGCGCATGACGATTGCAGCACGGCGTCCAGCCGATCACCGTCGGCCCCCTCGTCCCCGGTCAGCAGATTCGACCGCAAGGATCCGGTGAAGAGATCGGTCTTGTGCGGCTCGACCAGGAGCGCCCGGTGCGATTCCGCGAGGTCGAGTTCCTCGAGCTTCACCCCGCCGACCCGGACCTCTCCCCCGTACTCTCCCGGAACGAGTTGCCCGGAAAGCACTTTGACGAGGGCATCGGCATCGACGGACTGCGCGGCCACGACACCCACCATCGCGCCGGCCTCGACCGACAGCGTCGCGCCGTCGAGTGACCCGTGCCGGACGTCGACGACCTCGAGGGCGTGCGGCCCCGCGTCGAGGCGGGCCGACCCCGGCGCCAACGCGACCGGCGCATCTTCGACCCACCCGACGCGCACCGCGGAGGCGCGGGCCTCGGCGACCCAACTCGGTACCTCCGCCATGGTCTTGAACGGCTCCAGCAGGAACTGGGCCAGTCCGATCACCGTGACCAGCTCACCGATCGAGATCTGCCCGCGCAGCGCGAACCAGCCTGCGGTGACGGCGATCCCGACGGCGAGCAGCGAGCTCATCGCGGTGGAGACGCCGATGTAGACGCCCTGCGACCGGGTCGCCCTGAGGGTGGCCGCCAACGCCTCCTGGCTGACCTCGCGGTAGCGCTGAGCCGCGGCGTCCTCGGCGCCGATGCCACGCAGGGGCCGCAGCCCGGCGACCAGGTCCGCCGACATCGCCGTCGCCTTGCCGGCGAGCTCCTGTTGATCCGCGACCCGCCGGGTGATCACCGGCCCGCCGAAGTGAAGCAGGTACAGGATCACCGGCGTCCCGACGAGCACCACCAGACCCAGTGGCACGTCGATCGACAGCAGCACTCCCGCGCACACCACGATGGCGGTGATCGACCCCGCGATGCGCGGGACGTAGTCCAGGAGGTAGGACGTCTCGTCGGCGTCCGTACCTGCGATGGACAACAATTCGCCGCTGCGCAACCGCGTCCGCAGCCGGAAGGGATGCAGGATGCGGCTCGAGAGGTCGACGCGCAGTTGATGGCCCTCGGTCGCGATGGCGCGCATCAGATGTCGGGCGCCGCTCTGGTAGCAGAACGTCAGCAACAGGAACAACGCGGCGAGGGCCGCGATCCACACGGCCAGCTGGCCGACGTCACCGGTCTCGACGGCACGGCCGACGACGACGCCGATCAGCACGGGCACCATGGCCTCGCAGAGCTGATGACCGCAGATCAGCAGCGACCCCACGGTGAGCAACCGGGCATTTCGGGTGACGGTTCGCCGCAGGATCGCGCTGCCCGTACGCGCTTCCTCGCTCGTCGTCGACGAATCCGTGATCGTGGCTACGATGTCGAGTCAGCCCCTGGTGAGGCCGCCGCCATCCGCTCCCGAAGGCTCTTCGGACGCATGTCGGTCCAGTTCTCATCGACGTAGTCGAGGCACGCCTGCCGGCTCGCCCCGCCCTCGGCGCCGAAGACGATGCTCCAGCCGCCGGGAACCTGCTTGAACGTCGGCCACAGCGAGTGCTGCTCCTCGCCGTTGACGAGCACGTAGAAGCTGGCCGTCTCGTCGTCAAATGGATTGCCCGACATGTGCTCTCCTCAAAGGTGATCTGGGGTGCCGTCATGGCGCCTGGCGCCCCCTTGGCGCGCCCACCGGAACCACGCAACCCTATCAAAGGTTAGGCTAGCCAAATCTAGGTACACATGGGAGGTGGGTCATGCGGGTAGCAACGTTCGGATACCAGACCTGGGGTCACAAGACCCTGGAGGCACTCGTCAAGTCGAATCACGACGTCGTCCTGGCGGTGACACATCCGCCGAGTGACCAACCCTACGAATCGATTTGGTCGGATTCGGTCGAGGAACTCGCACGTGACCACGGCATTCCGGTTCACCTGGCCCAGCGGCCCGACGAGGAGCTGATCGCGCGCGTCCGCGACGCCGAGCCGGACATCATCGTCGCCAACAACTGGCGCACCTGGTTGCCGCGGGAGCTGTTCGACCTGCCGCCGCACGGCACCCTGAACCTGCACGACTCGTTGTTGCCGAAGTTCACCGGCTTCTCCCCGGTCATCTGGGCAATGATCAGTGGCGCAACCGAAGTCGGGCTGACGGCCCACCGGATGGACGACGAACTCGACACCGGCGACATCGTGCTCCAGCGCTCCGTTCCGATCGGCCCGACGGACACCGGGACCTCACTGGTGCGCGCCACCATCGACCTCATCCCGGACGTGCTGATCGAATCGCTGGACCTCATCGAGCAGGGCACCGCCACCTGGACGCCCCAGAACCTCGACGAGCGCACGTTCTTCCACAAGCGCTCGGCCAGAGACAGCATCGTCGACTGGCGTTGGACGGCAGAGGATCTGGACCGCTTCGTCCGAGCGCTCTCCGATCCGTACCCGAACGCGGTCACGTACTGGCGGGGCCAGCGGATTCGCATCCTGCGCGCCTCGGTGTCGCGCTGCCGCTACGGGGGAACCCCGGGGCGGGTGTTCATCGCCGAGGGCGACGGCATGGTCATCGTGGCGGGTCCGCACGCACATCGGGGTGACGCACCGGGGCTCGTCGTCGAGGTGGTCCGCCTCGACGACGGCACCGAACTGCCCGCGCTCGAGTTCTTCGGACGCGGCGGAGGTTATCTGACCGATCAGCCCTAGCCCGCCGAGGCGGTGCCGACCGTGCGGCGGCGAGACGGTCCGAAAACCGGGTCCTCGGCGATGGATTGGACGATCTCGCCGCATCGCACGGCGATGTTCGAGATCAACGAGGAACTGAGGCCGTGGGTGTGCTCCGTGCCGCCCTGCAGATAGATCGCCCCGGCCACGTCGCGCGCCGTCCGCAGCCGGTAGTCTCGTGCCACCTCGGGCCCGTCGGCCGAGAACACCTGCGGGTCACACAGATCGCCGAGGATGTCGGGCAGCGACATCGGCGCGAAGCCGGTGGCGTAGACCACCGCGTCGCAGTCGAGCGTCTCGACCGCCTTCGTCGGATGGTGCTCGACGACGACGTGAACACCGCCCTCGTCCTCGGTCGCCGACTGAATGCCCGAGGCACCGTGGAAGTACAGCCGCCGGTTGCCGGCCACCCGCTCGGCGTACTCCCGCGCGTAGAGCGCCTCGATCAAGGGCAGGTCTACGCAGGAGTAGTTGGTGGCACGGTGGTAGTCCAGCAGGCGCTGGCGCACCGTCGGCTCCGCGGTGTAGAAGTCGTCGACCGCCGCGGGATCGAAAACCCGGTTGGCATAGGGGCTGTCGTCGGCCGGACTGTAGCCGTACTTCGCGAACACCCCGTGGACCTCTGCGTCCGGGTAGGTGGTGTGCAGGTAGTCGGTCACCTCTGCCGCGCTCTGCCCCGCCCCCACCACCACGAAGCGCCGATGCGTGATCGACGGCAGCGTCTGCAGCTTGTCGAGCACCTCGTGGTTGTGGAACTGGCGCGGCGTCTCGGAGACCCCACCGGGAAGCTGGGGACGCAGCCCGCCGGCCAGCACAACGGCGCGGGCGCGCAGCGTGCCGCCGGTGACGCCGTCGCCGTCGACGTCGACGGCCAGGCAGTCACCCTCGTCGCGCACGGCGACGGCCCGGGTGCCGTAGTGCACCTTGGCCGACACTCTGGCCGCCGCCCACTCCAGGTAGTCGTGGAACTCCAGGCGCGTGGGAAAGAACGTCTGGTGGTTGATGAACTCGTTGAGGCGGCCGCGCTCGGTCAGGTAGCTCAGGAACGTGTACCGGCTTCGCACGTTGCGCTGGCTCGCCAGGTCCTTGAGGAACGAGATCTGCATCGTCGTACCCGGAATCAACATGCCGGTGTGCCAACCGAATTCCGTCTTCGACTCGACGAACTCAGCGGTGATCGCCTGCCCCTCGTCGCAGGATTCGTTGTGCTCCTCGATGGCGATCGCCAGGCCGAGGTTCGACGGACCGAAACCGACGCCGACGACTCCGAGGACGTCGTCGTCGGTGCGCGGTCGGTGGTTGCCGTTCATGGTCAAGGTCATCACCGGCTCGCCAGTTGGTCGACCGAGCCGGGAACGGGCTGGGCCGGGTCGACACCGAGGGCGACGATCCGGTTGCGGTCGTCGACGTGGACGACCCGCGGCGCGTGCCGTGCGACCTCGCGCTCGTCGAGTCGTTGGAACGACATGATGATGACGAGGTCACCGGGGTTGATCAAATGAGCTGCTGCGCCGTTGATTCCGATGATGCCGGAGCCGGCCTCACCGGTGATGGCATACGTGGTGATCCGCGCCCCGTTGGTGACGTCGACGACGTCGACCTGTTCACCCTCCAGGATGTCCGCGGCTCGCATGAGGTCGTGGTCAATGGTGATCGACCCCACGTAGTGCAGGTCCGCCTGGGTGACGGTGGCGCGATGCACCTTGCCCCCCAGCATGGTTCGGAGCATTGCTTGCCCTCCAGCGTTGTTGACGTCCGTGGCGACCGACGCATCGACAGTCGGTCGTTAGAGAGGTTACCCTAACCTTAGAAGGTTCACAGGCTCAGGTCCACCCTCGTCGACGAGATGGTCAGCGGCGGGTGGGGTCATACCTCTTCGCGCGCATTCGGGCCGACGCCCGCGGCACCACCAGCGGGGTGCCCGTCTCCGGGTCGTCGATCACCTGACACTTCAGCCCGTAGACGTCCTCGACCAGGTCGGCGGTGATGACGTCTGCCGGGTTACCCTGGGCCACAATCGATCCTGCCTTCATCGCGATGATCTGGTCGGCGAACCGGCACGCGTGATTCAGATCGTGCAGCACTGCGACGATGGTGCGCCCCTGCTCGGCGTTCAGCTCGGCGAAGAGGTCCAGCAGCTCGATTTGATGGGCGATGTCCAGGAACGTGGTCGGCTCGTCCAGCAGAATCAGCGGTGTCTGCTGAGCCAGCACCATGGCGATCCACACCCGTTGGCGCTGCCCGCCGGACAGCTGGTCGACGGGGCGTCCGGAGATCGCGGTGACCCCCGTGGCCGCCATCGCATCGGCAACGGCCCGTTGGTCGTCGCGGCTGAACTGCCGCAGCATCGTCTGATGGGGGAAGCGCCCGCGGGTCACCAGGTCGGCGACCGTGATGCCCTCCGGGGCGATCGACGACTGCGGCAACAGGCCGAGCTTCCTGGCGACGTCCTTCGTTCGCAGGCTGGTGATGTCGGATCCGTCGAGGATCACCTGTCCCGCCGAGGGACTCATCAACCGCGCGAGCCCACGCAGCAGCGTCGACTTGCCGCAGGCGTTGGGCCCGACGATCGCGGTGACCGCCCCCGCGGCGACGTCGACGGTGAGACCGTCGACGATCGACGTCCCGCCGTATCCCAGTGACAGTTCGCGCGCACCCAGCCGCACGTCATCGGTCATTGCTCGCCCTTCCTATCGACGACGGGCCTGAACCACGAGGAGGTAGACGAGGTACAGCCCACCCAGCGTCACCGTCACGGCACCCACCGGTAGCTCGGCGGGCGCGAAGATCGTCAGGGCGATCAGGTCACTGCCCAACAGCAGGAAGGCGCCCATTGCCGCGGCCGACGTCAGACCAACCCCGGGCGCGCCGGTGAGGCGCCGCGCCAACTGCGGTGCTGCCAGCGCGACGAAGGAAATCGGCCCCGCTGCGGCGGCCGCCACCGCGATTAGCAGCACACCAATGCCGAAGTAGGCCAAGCGCACCCGGCCGGGACGGATGCCCAGGGCGCCTGCCGCGTCGTCGCCCATCTGCAGGATCGGCAGCTGGGGCCCGACGACCACCAGCGCCGCGACGGCGACCGCCAAACCGCCCAGGACGGGAAACACCTGGGCCCATTCCAGACCGTTGAGCGAGCCCTGCTGCCAGATCGACGCCGTGATCGCCTGATGAAGGCGGATCTTGAGGATGATCCACTGACAGACCGAGCTCAGCACCGCACTCACGGCGATCCCGACGATGATCAGCCGGAAGCCGGCCAGGCCGTTCTTGTACGACAGCAGGTAGACGACCACGGCCGTCAGGAGGCCGCCGACGACCGCGCTGATCGACGTCGTGTAGTAACCGCCACCGAGGGCCGCGATGGCGATCAGCGCGCCCGTGTACGCCCCGAAGTCGAACCCGATGACGTCCGGGCTGCCCAGCGGGTTGCGAGTGAGCGCCTGAAAGATCGCCCCCGAGACGCCGAGGGCCGCACCGATCAACAGCGCCAACAGAATTCGAGGCATCCGCCATTCCAGCACCAGCACGCTCGCGAACGACGTGTCCTGGCCAAGCAGGATGGCGACCACCTGACCGGGCGGCACGGGATACTGCCCGACGCCCAGCGCCAGCACGGCCATCACCGCGGACGCCGCCGCGAGGAGTGCGAGCACCGCCACGCTGCGCCACGCCGCCCGCAGCGCGAGGCCGGGCTCGCGGCGGACGATCACCTGCCGGTGACCGAAGTCGACGGTGTCGAGGGGACTCACAGCGCCGCCGCATCCTTGCGTCGCACCAGCCAAATCAGGACTGGAGCCCCGACGAACGCCGTCACGATTCCGGCGGGCAACTCCCCTGGCTTCACGACCACCCGGCCGACGACGTCCGCGGTGAGCAACAACGCGGGCGCGACGAACACGGAGTACGCGCAGATCCACCGCCAGTCCGGACCGGTGAACCAGCGGACCGCGTGTGGCACCATCAACCCGACGAACCCGATGGGTCCCGCACCCGCAGTGGCGGCGCCGGCCAGCAGCGTGACGGCGAGCAGACCGACCACCCGGGTCCGAACCACGTTGCCGCCCATGGCAACGGCCAACTCGTCGCCCAGGGCGACGGCGTTCAGGCCGCGACTGACGTAGAGGCACATGGCCGTCCCCAGCACGATGAACGGGGTGATCACCCCGACCACGGCGAGCGTGTGGCCGTCCAGGGCACCGGCGTCCCAGTACCGCATCGAGTCGAACGCCCGGGGATTGCGCAACCGGATGCCGTAGGAGATGCCCTCCATCACCGCACCCGCGGCGACGCCGGCGAGCAGCATCCGAACCGGCGTGGCGACGGCGCGCCCGGTCATGCCGATCAGGTACACCAACGCCATCGCGACGAACGCGCCGACGAACGCGAACCACACGTACGACCAGACCGATCGGAGCCCCAGAAAGGCGATCGCCGCGACGACGAAGAGACCCGCACCGGAGTTGATGCCAAGAATCTGGGCGTCGGCCAACGGGTTTCGCGTCACCCCCTGAATCAGCGCGCCGCTCAGGCCGAGCGCGACGCCGACGACGATGCCCAGCAGGGTGCGTGGGATGCGCAGCTCGTGCACGATCCATTGGTTGCCGGAGTCGGAGTAGTCGACGACGGCGTGCCACACCGTGGCCAGCCCGACGTTCTCGGTGCCGACCGCCAGGCTGAGCAGACACGTCAACGCCAGCACGGCGGCCGCGGCAAGCAGACCGAGCGCGTGGCGCCGGCCGCGCGTGGCGCGGTCGGTGCCGGTTTCCGGGTCGAGCGCGGCGACGGACAAGGGTTAGAGCCCGACGCTCTCTAGGGCGAGGTCGAACTCCTCCGCGGCGAGCTTGTCGCCCTTGCCGTCGGCGAGGGCCGTCTCGTAGACGGCGACCATCTCGTCGCTCACCGCCTCGAACTTGCGGTCCCAGACCTCGGAGTCGAACCGCCAGTAACCGACGATGTCGTATTGGTCGGCGGTCCACCCGTGGTCGGCGCGCAGGTGCTTGCGCACCTCGCGAGTGGACTGCGCTTCCCCGGCGAACCAGCAGTACCCGCGTCCGCCGGCATGCCCGTGCGCGCGAGCGAGTTCAGTGAGACGGCTTGCGGCGTAACCGTTTCCGCTGCCGATCGTCGAGACCACCGCGACGCCCGCCGGGACCGTCAGGTAGTCGAGATCGGACTCGTCGGCGACCTCGACGATCACCGAGGCGGCGGTGCCGGCGGGCAGCTCGTCGAGGATGCGCGCCAGCGCCGGCAGTCCGGACAGGTCCGCGACGAGCAGTTGCCAGTCGCTGGTGGGCTCGGGTCGGTACCAGCTGCGGGCGTGGTCCAGCACCACGCGGTCGCCGACGGTCGCCGTCCGTGCCCAGGCGCTGGCGACGCCGCGTTCGTGCAGAACGAAGTCGCACGTCAGCTGGTCTTCGCCGGGACCGCGGTGGCGGACGGTGTAGTTGCGCCCCTCGGGGTCGTCGGGAACGTAGACGCCGACGGCCTCGTCGCCCGCTCCGGGCAGCTTCAGCTGGGCCAACCGCGGCACGTCGAAGACCACGCGCCGCATCCGGGGGCCGACGTCGACCACCTCGGCGACCCATCCCTCCACCACGTCCACGTAGTGCAGGCTAACCTAAGCGTCGCCGGGCTCGCGACCTGCGCCTGCGGTTTACCGCCCCATGGCGGCCGGGTACGCCCCGTCAATGGTCAAAGCATTTGGATACCGCAGCAATGGTGGGCCCGAGGTCCAAGAATTCCTCGAGCTCGACATGCCCACGCCGATGCCCGGCGAGCTGCTGGTCGAGGTCCGAGCCGCGGGGGTCAACCCCGTCGACTGGAAGATCCGCTCGGGGATGTTCGGCAACGCCAGCGAGGGCGACCTGCCCGCGGTCCTGGGCAGTGAGGTCTCCGGCGTGGTGCGCGGCGTCGGCAAGGACGTCGAGGGTTTCGCGGAGAACGACGAAGTCTTCGGCACCGTGGCTCCCGGATCCGGTGCCTTCGCCGAGTACACGCTGGTGACCGCCGGTGCGGCGGCGCGCAAACCACTTCAGGTGTCGTTCAACGACGCCGCAACCCTGCCCGTGGCCGCCGCGACCGCCTACGACGGTGTGATGCAGCTCGGCCTCCAGGAGGGCCAGACCCTGCTGATCAACGGCGTCGGCGGAGGCGTGGGAGTGGCGGCGGCACAGATCGCCCGCGATCTCGGGCTCAACGTGATCGGCATCGGGAGCGAAGACAAGCGCGCCATGGTGGAGACGCTGGGTGCGACCTTGGTGCCGTCCGGCGACGACGTCGCCGATCGGGTCCGGCAGATCCTGCCCGACGGCGTCGACGCGATCTTCGACTTGGCCGGTGGCGACGCTCTGCGTGCCGTGGCCGAACTGCTCTCGGATCGAACCAAACTCATCAGCGCCGGCGACTTCTCCGTCGGCGAACTCGGCGGCCATCCGATCGAGCGGGATCGCACCAGCCGCGTTCTCGAGATCGTCGCGGCGCTGGTTGCCGACGGCAAGCTCGACCCGCACGTCGAGGACGTCCGACCGCTCGACGAAGCCGCCGACGCGGTCGCGGCGGTGGAGATCGGTCACGCCAGGGGCAAGGTTGTCGTCGCGGTCAGTTGACTAGTCTGACCAGCACCCATCCACACCAGGAGTCTTCATCACCGAGCGCACCGTTCTGATCAGCGGGGCCGGCATCGCGGGACCAGTACTTGCCTACTGGCTCAAGCGATTCGGCGTCACCCCCACCGTGGTCGAACGGTCTCCGGAGTTGCGCGACAGCGGACAGAACGTCGACGTTCGCGGCATCGGCCGCGAGGTGCTGCGTCGGATGGGTCTCGAGGACCGGGTGCGAGCCTCGGGCACCGGCGAGGTGGGCCTACGCTTCGTCGACGACCGCGGCCGGTCGCTGGGCGAGTTTCCCGTCGGCGACTCCGCCACCGGTGACGGTCCGACTGCTGAGCTGGAGATCCTCCGTAGCCAGCTGTCGCGACTGCTCGTCGAGGAGGCCGGCGAGGTCGAGTTCCTGTTCGGTGAGCGCATCCTGTCGGTCGAACAGGACGAGGACGGGGTGGACGTCACCTTCGCCGCGGCCGGCACGCGCCGCTTCGACGTGGTGATCGTGGCCGAGGGCATCCGGTCGACGACCCGCAACGCCGTCTTCGGCACTGAGCCGGACTACCGCGATCTCGGCTTCTACACCGCCTACTGCACGATCCCGAAGATCGCCGACGACGATCAATGGTGGCAGTGGTACACCACCACCGGCGGGCGCTCGGTTCAGCTGCGGCCCGACAACGTCGGCTCCACCCGCGCCTCCCTCAATTTCCGCTGTCCCCCAACGGGTCTGGACTACCAGAGCCGCGAGGACCAAGTCCTGGCGCTGCGCGAGGTGTTCGGCGACGTCGGCTACGCGGCGCCGCGGATCCTCGACGCCCTGGCCGACGATCCGTCGAGCTTGTATCTCGACAGGATTGCTCAGGTTCGGCTGCCGTCGTGGTCGACGGGTCGCGTCGCGGTAGTGGGCGACGCCGCCTACTGCGCCACTCCGGTCAGCGGCATGGGTACCAGCCTGGCCATCGCCGGTGCCTACCTGTTGGCAGGAGCCCTTGGCGCCACCACCGACCACGCCGAGGCCTTCGCGGCCTACGAACGCCACATGCGACCGTTCGTCGACGAGGCGCAGAAGCTCCCGCCGGGAGTACCCGGGATCGCCAACCCGATGAGCCAACTGGGCGTCCGCGTCTTTCGCACCGCTGTGCGGGTGGTTGCCAGTGCGCCCGCCCGCGCACTGACGTCGCGGCTGACGGCGTCGTCGGCGGACCGCGCGCCCGTGTTGCCGGACTTCCAGCCGTCCTGACCGAGCCGGTCGAGTTCCCCTGCTTCAGAGTGGTTTCACTAAGCCGAGCAGCGGTCTCGCCCGGGTGGTCGCCAGTCATCAGGTGCGGTGTCGTCGTGTTACCGCCGAAGGCCGTTGGTGGAGCGTGCGATTTCTTCTACCGGCACGCGGACGGCGTTCATGTAGATCAGGCGGTGGTAGCCCACGCTTGGTAATTGGCCCATATCGCGGCGGGGTAGGTTTCGACAAGGCGGTGCTGCCGTCGCATCGGTTGGGCTTCCGAGCGGCTTGCTGGCCGCGCGAGTTCTCTTGTGTCACTTCTGTTTCAGGTGTCACAGGCACGGCTTTCTTGTCGGTGGGTCGTACTAGTGTTCGAGTATGAGTTCGGATCGGGTGATCGCGGCGGTGGCGGAGTTCCGCGCTGCGGCCGCCGCCCTCGTGGAGCGATCCTTCGAGGAGTTCACCCACCGCGAATTGGTCGAACTGCTCGGCGAGCTGGAGACCGTCACCTGGCAGCTGCCGTCGGTGGGGCATCGGGTGATCGCCCGGTTGCAGCGGGAAGCGTCCCCGATGGAGTTGGGCGCGAAGTCGTTGGGCAGCGTGCTCACCCAGCGGCTGCGGATCTCCGGTAGGGAAGTCCGCCGGCGATTGGCCGAGGCCGAGGACCTCGGGCCGCGGACGGCGTTGACCGGACAACCGTTGGACCCGAAGCTCGCCCCCACCGCCGACGCCCAGCAGTCCGGTGCGCTGGGTCCCGAACACGTCGCCGTGATCCGGTCGTTCCTGGACAAGCTGCCCGGCTGGGTGGACCCCGAGATCCGCGCACTCTCCGAGCAGACCCTGGTACACGTCGGGTCCGGCACCGGACCAGAGGAACTGCGCAAGACCGCCGACAAGCTCACGGTCGCCATCGACCAGGACGGCCCCAAACCCGACGACGTGGAACGCGCCCGCAAGCGGTTCCTGCGGTTGGGCCCGCAGCAAGCCGACGGGATGAGCCGACTGACCGGGCTTCTCGGCCCCGAAGCGAGAGCCGTCGTCGAACCGATCCTGGCCAAACTGGCCGCCCCCGGCATGTGCAACCCGGCCGATCACGAACCCAGAGTCTCCGGTACCCCGTCTCAAGAGCAGATCGACACCGACGACCGCACCGCCGTTCAACGCAACCACGACGCGCTGGTCGCCATCGGACGCTCGGTGCTGTCCTCCGGGGAACTGGGTCAGCACAACGGCCTGCCGGTGACCGTGATCGTGTCCACCACCCTCCAAGACCTGGAGGCGGGCACCGGCAGTGGCATCACCGGCGGCGGGTCACTGCTGCCGATGGCGGATCTGATCCGGATGGCGTCTCACGCCCACCACTACCTGGCGGTGTTCGACAAACACACCACCGAAGCGTTGTATCTGGGTCGGTCCAAGAGGTTGGCCTCAGCCGGGCAGCGGATCGTGCTGCACGCCCGCGACCGTGGGTGCACCAAACCCGGCTGCACGGTCCCCGGGTACGGAGCTCAGGTCCACCACACCAGTGGATGGGCGAAGAACGGGCAGACCAACGTCGACGAACTGGTCTTCGCCTGCGGCGGAGACAACCGCTTGGCCGAACACGGCTGGACCGTCGAACTCAGAAACGGAACGGTCGAATGGATCCCACCCCCAGAACTCGACGTCGGGCAAGCCCGAATCAACTACCTGCACCACCCCGAACGGCTACTGGCCCCGGGGGACGAGAGCGCGGCGTAACCGCGTGGCGCTCAAGCGACGTCGGCGGCCCTACAGCGAGAAGTGGTCGTCGATGACGCCCAGCCACACCTGGGCCGAGTCGATTGCGACCTTCTCACTGATGAACGCGTGCTGGGTTCCGGTGTACACGTCACGGAACGCTCGCTCGAGCCGGCTGCCCTCACGAATCGAACTGGTGCCCGCGGCCAGGTGCGCCCATTGCGCGCACTCCCGCGCGACGTCGGTCGCGTAGACCGCTGCCACGCGCATGTCGACCCGCAGCGTCGGCGTCAGGTCCCGCCCCTCGGCGACCGCGGCCTCGGCGGTACCGAAGGCGTCGAGCACCAGGAGACGCGCGGCGCGCCACGCGGCGACGTGATGCGCGAGGTCCTTCTGAAAGGTGGGTCGGCTTGCGAGCGAAGCCATGTCGCTCATCCGATACTTCGCGGCCGCCAGCTCGGTGACGTCGTCGAGCATGCTCTTGGCGACGCCGAGCGCCCACGCGGCGTGACCCGCCGCGGTCACCGGCATCATCCCCATCCGCCCAGCCGGGGACGTCCCGCGCAGCGGTGTGGTGGTGAACAACCGAAACGTCCGGTGCTCCGGCACGAAGACGTCGGCCACCTCGTAGTCGTAGGAACCGGTTCCCTTCAGCCCCTGCACGTTCCACCCGTCGGTGAAGGTCACCTCGTCGCGCGGCAGCACGGCGATCATCAGTTCCGGGATGCCCTCGCTGATCCAGCGCATCTCCCCGGCGTCCATCGGGAGGAAGCCCGCGGCGACGTACTGCGAGTGCCCGGTGCCGGACCCGAAGCTCCACGATCCACTCAGCCGATATCCGCCGTCGACCACGACGCCCTGACCGTTGGGCGCGAACTGCCCACCCATCGTGACGCGATTGCCGTTGGCGCCGAACACCTCCGCGAACCCCTCGTCGGGCAAATATGACGCGGCCGCGAACGACGACGGCAGATTCGCGATCCCGGTCCAACCGAACGAGCCGTCCTGCCAGGCCATTTCGATCCAGGTTTCGATCATCTCCGCGAAGGAGGGTTCGACACCGCCGGCCTGCACCGGGTTGAAGGCCGACATCAGACCGCTTGCCCACATCGCGTCGACGATCGGAGACGACATCGTGCGCAGGCGCTCGGACTCGGCGGCCTCTCCGCGCACCAGGTCGCGCATGTCTCGCGCCGTCTCCACCAAGTCGTCCACCCGGATCTGCGTGGTCATGTCGGCACGCTACCGCCGACGACGGCCGCGGTTGACAGTTTCGGAGAACTGTTCACCAACTACGCCGGGGCGGCCACCATGCCGCGATGCAGCACCCGGTCGCCGACCACGCCGTCGTGGTCGGCCTTGTGCAGGACGCACCGGTTGTCCCACATCACGACGTCGCCCGGCGACCACGCGTGCCGGTACACGTTCTCCTCGCGCGTCGAGTGCTCGAACAGATACGCCACGGTGGCCGCCGCATCTGCTGGCGACATTCCGCTCACCTCGGCGCACCGCTCGGGCGTCGACAGGTACAGGGCCGTCCTGCCCGACACCGGGTGCACCTGGAAGATCGGATGCGTCGCGGAGGATTCCTGCCGCCCATCGGGGGTCACCCCGGTGACGACGTGCGTGATCGTGCGCCCGGCGAGCAACTCGCGGACATGACCGGGCAGCGTCTCGTAGGCCGCGTACTGGTTGGTGAACAAGGTCTGGCCGCCCCGCTCCGGAACGCTGACGGCCCGCAACGCGGTGTACGCCGGCGGGTTCGAGACGTAGCTGGTGTCGGTGTGGAAGGTGGACCTGGGCGGGCGGGTGCGACCGACGTTGGTGACGACGTTGAGTTCCGGACGGCCGGGCACGGGGGTCTCCCCGACGGTGAACACGGTCTCGCCAAACCTGCGGACGAAATCCAGGAACGCGTCGTCGTCGACCCGCTGTCCGGGCAGCACGAGCATGCCGTGCGTGGCCAAAGCGGTTCGCAGGTCGTCGATCTGGTCGTCGTCGAGGGCGTCGACCTTCGCGTCGGTGACCCTGATGCCGACCGGTGTCAGCGGGATGAACGCAGGCATGGCGTCCCCTCGTCGTCGAGTTCGGTGAGTGCGGTTCCGAAGAGCGTCGCGACGTCGACGCCCGTGGCGGCGGCCATCACCGCGATGACGCTCGTCGGCGCGAACGAGCAGTACGGCCCGGCCTCCAGGAACCACGGGTGGCCGTCCGGGTCGATCCGGAAGTCGAACAGGCTGTAGTGCCGGCATCCGAGTGCCACGTGGCAGCGGCGTGCCGCGGCCCAGACCCGCTCGGTGATCGGGTCGTCCGTCGGCACGATCCAGGCCCGGGTCGGGTCCTTGGCGACGAGGTAGAGATCGCCGTCGGCCGTTCGCTCGAGTTTGTCGTCGCCGAGCCGGACCGGCTTGGCCTCGCTGACCGCGTACTCCTCCAACGGAAGGCAGACCAGCTCGCCGTCGTCGACGACGATGCCGCATCGGACTTCTCGCCCGAGTTCGACGTAGGACTCGACCAGCGCGGCGCGGCCGCGAGAGCAGGCAAGGTCGACCGCGGCCGCCAGCTCACCGGCCTGGCGGACCAGCGTCACGCCGACCGAGTTGTCGGCGTCGACGGGCTTGACCACCACGGGCAGGGCCAGCGACGACGGCTCGCCGGCGGCCAGCACCTCCCCGGCGGGCACCGCAACGCCTGCGGCGGCGACGATCGCCCTCGCCTTGGCCTTGTCGGCGGCGATCGCCATCACCTCCGGCGGATTGCCGACGTACGGGATGCCAAGCACGTCGAAGAGCGCCCGGTAGGCGGTCATGCCTGGCAGACAGAACATTTGGGGCACGACCACGTCGACGCCGGAGGTCTGGAGATGCCCGATGGCCTCGGCGATCGTCATCGGGGTGGCCGTGGCCAGCGAGTCGGCGTCGAGGTCGGCCGGGAAGCGCCAGCGGCCGTCCGGCGACACGTAGGCCACCCGCATGTCGTACCGGTCGTCGCCGGCGAGCGCTTCGATGCATGCACCGGCATACAGGCGGGACAGATCGGCGTGGAATTCGTCGACCGCGGACCCGACGAGCTGCAGGACCGTTCGCCTCATTCAGTCGCCCCCGGGTTCGACGAGCTTGCCGATGTTGAAGTCGATCCGGCTCCAGCCGCGCCGGGCCCGGAGGTTGGCCACCAACAGCGACGGGATCTGCAGATGGTGAACCGCGAGGAACGGCACGGGATCCCACCACGCGAAGATCGCGTCCGTGCCGCGCAGGATGGTCGCGAGCCGGCCGGCCCTGCCGGGTTGGGTCAGCAATCGCCACAGCTCGTGATAGATCCAGTAGGTGGGACGGGCGCCCGGCTTGGGGATGATGACGGGATGACCCTCGTCGAGATAGGCGGCGGCCACCTGGGGATGGTCGTAGAACATCGTGATGGCCGAGTGCGTGCGGGGGTTGCACTCGATGGCGTAGGCATGCCCGTCGGCCCCTTCGATGAAGTCGAAGGACGCCTGGCCCGTCAGACCCGAGGCCGCCACGAATTGCTCGACCCACGAACGGATCTCGGGCTTCTCGACGTGTGCGTAGTTGATTTGGAACGCCGACGATTCGCAGCAGCCGTACACCTGTAGCCGTCCGTTGCGGACGGTGCCGTGCGTGCAGTACTCCTGGCCCTCGACGAATTGCTGGAGGATCCACGGGTCGTCGGCGGAGATGGGCAGCGACCGGGCGAAGGCGGCGTTGCGCTCGGGTGTCCGCGCCGAGAGCGGGGTGAGGTCCATCCGGCCGACGGGGTTGTACGCGATCCGCTTCAGGATGTACGTGCGTCCCGGTGGAAAGTCGAAGTCCACGACCTGCTGCGGATCGGTGACGCGGATGAAGTCGGGCACCCGCAAGCCCAGTTTCGCTGCGGTCGTGGAGAATTCGGTCTTGTCGTCGAGCATGCGCACGGTGGCGGAGTCGACGTGAACGACGTCGCAGGAGTCGGGCATGAGCTCGCCGGCAAGCGCGTCGGGCAGGCTTCCCGCGGGACTGGACACGGGGACGAACACGTCGACGCCCTCGGCCGCCGCGACGTCGCGCAGCGCCTCGGCGTAGCCGGGTGCAGTGGGTTCTGGCACGCAATGGAACGCGTCGACGGCACGGGAGAACTGGTGCCCGGTGAACCGGTACTTCGCCGACTCGACGAGCACCACCCGGTGACCGGCGGAGTGGAACGACCTGGCCAGCTGCAGGGCCTTGGTCATCTTGCCACCGCTGATCAACACCGTCCGGCGTGGCCCGTTCGAGTCGTGCGCCACCGGGTCCCGGCGTCGGATCGCCAGCGCCACCGCGGTGAGCGCGAGGTCGACGGGGAGGGTGAGCAACAGCGCACCGAGGGCGGCCACCGTCTTGCCTGCGTTGGCCGACCTCGGGGTCGACGCCGCAACGCCCGGGGTGGGAGTTCCCATGTCGAGCAGCGCCGTCACGGCGCCCGCCGGATGAGGGTCAGTCCGTCCCGCAGCGGTATCAACACCTGCTCGACCCGCGAGTCGTAGGTGAGCGCGGCGTTGAAGCTCGCAATCGCCGCTCCGTTGCCGGTGAGCTCGGTGTCGCCGTACGGCTGGCCCTGCATCAGCGTGTTGTCGACTGCGATGACGGCACGTGGCGAGAGCAGGTCACTGGTCAGGAGGAAGTCGACGTAGTCGAGATACCCCGCCTTGTCGGCGTCGACGAACACGAAGTCGAACTGCCCCTGCGAGGTGTGGTCCGCCAGCCGTCGCAGCGAGTCGAGCGCGGGCCCCACCTCCACGCGGATCTTGCGACCCGCCGGTGACTGGTCGAAGCACTCCTGGGCGAATCGTGCGACGTCTGGGTCGATTTCGCAGGCCACGACGACGCCGTCGTCCGGCAGTGCCTCGGCCATCGCCAGTGCGGAGTATCCGGTGAACATCCCGATCTCCAACACCCGCCTCGCGTCGGCGAGGTGCAGGAGGAACTTGAGCACCTGTCCCTCCACGTGGCCGGAGAGCATCTCCTGCTCCAGCCGCCCGCCGCCGGCCTCCGGCGCCGCCCAGTTGGTGCCGCGGGTGCGGCGGGCCAACTCGGCCAGCGCCGACGACTCCGGGGTGGTGCACTGGTCCAGGTACGGATCCAGACCCGCCGCCAGAACACGGGCTCGCTGAACCCGGTCCAGCAGCGACGCGTTGACCCCGCCGGCCGCGGCGAGCTGACGGCACACGTCGGCGAGCTCCTCGGCCAGGATGGTCGACGGCGTCACCGCTCTGGCGGTCGGGCCGGCACCGTCGACGAGCACCGCGGCGTCGTTCACGGCTGGTCCCGCGGATCGGCCAGGGTGAACACGTCCACGCCCTCACCGCCCCGCGGGTAGTCCAGGCAGATCTTCTTGTGCAGCGTCAACGTGTCGGCGAGTTCGGCGACGGTCAGGTCGTTGAGGAAGCTGCACTGCCCGATCGGAGTGGGAATCGCGGCCCGCAGCAGACCGTCGCGCGTCTTGAGGATCGACGCGGTCGCCTGCTCGAGCAGTTCGGGTGTCAGGTACTTGCTGTCCATGGACAGACCCAGCCCGCTCATCACGCCCAGCACCCGGTCCCGGTCCTCCACCGACAGGTGACCGCGCTGCTCGGCGAGCGTGGTCGACAGGGCCATGTCGACGTTGATCGCGTGACCGTGGAAGAACGGTACCGGTGGGGTGAGTTCCAATGTGGGACTCCAGGTGTGACCGAAGGCGATCACGCGGTCGAGGTCGATCTCGTGCAGGTTGGGTGCCTCGAGTTCGAGCATCGTGGCGATGGCCTGGTGGGTCAGATGGTCGGCGGCCTCGCGCAATTCGGCGGTGCCGTCGAGATATCCGAACCGGGTGGCGAGCAGTTGCGGACCGTACTTCTCCAGCAGGCCGAAGATCTCGGCGTTGCCGACGACCGCGATCTTGATCAGCTCGGCCATGCCGTTGCGAACCTGGTCCTCCGGCAGGGTCTTCAGGAACGAGAAGTCCAGCAACACCTTCTGTGAGGCGTGGTACGCACCCAAGCGGTTCTTGTGCTTGCCGTAGTTGACGGCCACCTTGATCGACACGCTGGCGTCGATCAGGCCGATCAGCGTCGTGGGGATTCGGATGTACGGCGTGTTGCGGCGGTAGCTGGCGCAGGCGAATCCGGCGACGTCGGTGGTCAGTCCGCCACCGACCACCAGTACGGGTTCGGTTCGGACGAGCCCGAACTCGTCGAAGCGACCGACGATCATCTCGAAGGTCTCCAGCGACTTGGCCGTCTCGCGGATCTGCACGGGCACGACGGTCAGGGAGATCCCGTAGTGGTCGAAGTACGTCTGGATCGCGTCGCCGTAGATCTCGTGCACGGACTCGTCGACGACCATCAATGCGCGGCCGTACTGCCGATAGCTGTCCGCCAGCTCTGGATTGTCGACGGCGAATACGCCGTCGACGTACACCAGGTCGTACTCGATCTTCTCGTAGCCCTTGACGTGAAAGGTCCGGTCGCTCACCGTGACCGTGGCTTGCATGTTGCTCATCGTGTTCCTCCGGGTCGAGGGGTCGGGGATGTGGCTCAGGACCGCGAATCCGGGGCGGTCAGCCCGAGAAGCCTGGTGGCGTCCAGGGATTCGACGGTCTCGTTGGCGGCGCTGAAGTCCCCGCCGGCGGTGTTCTCGTTCGGGAAGGCAATGCAGGCGATGCCGGCCGCGGCCGCTGCGCTGACCCCGCCGACGTTGTCCTCGATCGCGACCACGTCACCCGCGTCGGCACCGAGGGTCTTCATGGCGAACTGGTAGACCTCCGGGTCGGGCTTCGGGCTCGACACGGAGTCCCGGTTGACGATCAGGTCGAACATCTCGGCGCTGATGTGCGGTTGAAGCGCCGCCAGGAGCGCGTCGATGTTGCCCTGGGAGGTCGTGGTCACGAACCCGAGGTTGTGTCCACTGCGCTTGGCCTCCTCGACCACGTCGACCACACCGGGCCGTGGCGAGATCGACGACGAGCCGAGCAGGCTCTGGAAGATCTCCGACTTCTTGGCGTGCACGGCCGCGGCGTCCACGTCCACCCCGCGCGAGGCCGCGTACTGCTCGATGCGCTGCGCGCCGCCGTTGGAGCCCAGCATCGACGCGTAGTCGTCGCGGGACCACTCCCAGTCCAGACCGTAGGCCTCGAAGGCGTCGTTGAAGGCGCGGCGCTGAAGCTCGGAGGTGTCGGCGAGGGTGCTGATGGAGCCGAAGAAGATCGTTGACATGGGATTCCCTTACCTGTCGAAGTAGGTCGACACGGCGCCGTCACGTAGCGCCGGCCGTCGAGAAATCAAATTCCCAGTACACTAATGATCTAAACGTTCAATAGTGGAAGAGCAGACCAATACTGGATTGGGAGTGCATCAGTTAACTTCTCGTTCAGGTCCGTCAATTTTGGCGGCCAGAGACACAGAGAAAGTGACGGGCTCCAATGGCATCCGGCGACGGCAGCAGGCCAGGCGACACCGGCGAGGACGCCCGGGTGTCGCGCACGCGTGCCGATGTCGCGCGCGCCGCGCTCGAGGTGCTCACCACCGACGGCTCGGACGCGGTGACGCACGCCCGCGTCGCCGAGGTCGCCGGTTACTCCAAGACGACGCTCTACACCCACTGGCCCGCACGCGTGGACTTGATCGCCATGGCGATCGAGAGCCTCGGTGACATGCCCCACCACGAGCGCACGGGCGTCCTACGCGACGACCTCATCGGAGAGCTCAAGGTGTTCCGTGCCGGCGTGCTCGACATGCGACTGGATCGGGTGTTGTCCGGCATGGCGGAGTGGGCGTCGGAAGAGCAGATGGCGCGGATCCGGCAGAAGGTCAACACCGACGGGCAGCACCAGATGTACGAGATGCTCGGCGAGCTCTTCTCGGGCCCCGGGCTGGACGCGGCGGTCTCCATGCTCACCGGCGTCGTGGCATGCCCGGCCATCATGTTCGGAAACGTGCCCGACGACGCCGTCATCGAGGCGGCGGTCGACGTCGTCCTCAACGGCCACGAGCGGTCGAGGAGCTAGTCCTCCTCGACCCGTCCGGGCGGTTCGGTCGAGTCCGGACCGGGGGGCGGCGCGGTGCCCAGCCACTCCTTGAGGCGCGCGAGTTGGCTGACGATCAGGCCCGCTCCGAGAAGCAGTGCGATCGAGATGACGACGACGGCAGTCAACGGGCCCTCCTAGCCTTGGCTCCAGCGTAGGCATCCGGCGCGGCCACGACTGCAGAACCGCCGGCCTAGAAGCCGTAGAGGTCCTTCAATGCCCGGATCGGCTCGGCGCCGTGGATTGCTGCGCGCATCGAACTCTCGACGGACTTGTCCGAGACGAACAGCATCTCGTCACCCGCCTGCAGCACCTCGTCGGCAGTCGGAACGTGAACGCTGCCGTCGCGCACCAGGGTGACCATGGCCGTGTTCTCGGGCAGGTCGAGATCGCCGATGCGCTGACCAACCAGTGGGTTGTCTTGCGGCAGAGTGAGTTTCGCCAGGTCGGCCTGGCCCTCCCGCAGGCCCATCAACCGCACCAGGTGCCCGACGTCGATGGCGCCTTCGACCCCGGCCACCATGGCACCGGGCGTCGAGACCGCCACGTCGATCCCCCAGGCCTGGGTGAACAACCACTCGTTGCGAATCTCGTTGATGCGGGCGACCACCCGCGGCACGCCAAATTCGGACTTGGCCAACAACCCGACGACCAGGTTGGCCTTGTCGTCGCCGGTCGCCGCGATGAGGACGTCGCAGGTCTCCGCGCCCGCCTCCTCCAGCGTGGCCACCTCGCAGGCGTCGGCGAACAACCAGTCGGCGTCCGGCACGACGTGCGGTTCGAACTTGCGGCGCTCTCGTTCGATCAGCAGGACCTTGTGCCCGTTGTCGAGGAGTTCCTGCGCCACCGAGCGCCCGACGTTGCCCGCGCCGGCGATCCCAATGCGTGTCTTTCGCTCCCCCGCCACCCGTCCATCTTCGTCCATCCGGCGCCGCGGCGTCGCCAGCTCGCACGACGACCGGCCGTCCTACTGAAATACTGACCCCACCGCCCGGGCCCTCAACGGCTCGGCGTCCCTCCTCCCGAGCCCGTCCCACGCCGAACGGAACGCATGAGCCTGCACGAGCTGTACCTGGCCCTGTTGGTGGGCGGCTTCGTGCTGCTCGCCAGCATCGTCGGGACCCGAGTGGCGACCCGGGTCGGCTTCCCCAGCCTGCTGCTGTTCCTGCTGGTCGGCGTCGCCATCGGCGAGGACGGCCTTGGCGTGCAGTTCGACGACGTCGAGCTGGCCCGCAACGTCGGCACCGCCGCCCTGGCCGTCATCCTGGTCGAGGGCGGCCTGACGACGCGCTTCGCCGACATCCGCAAGGTCATCGCACCCGCGGGAGCGCTCGCCACGCTCGGCGTGGTGATCAGCTTGGTGGTCACCGCCGTGGGAGCGCACGTCCTTCTCCGGATGGACTGGCAGCTCGCGCTCCTCCTCGGCGCCATCGTGTCCTCGACCGACGCCGCCGCGGTGTTCTCGGTGCTGCGGGTACTGCCGTTGCCGCGACGGGTGGCCGGTCTGCTCGAGGCCGAATCCGGCTTCAACGACGCGCCCGCGGTCATCTTCGTGCTGATGTTCAGCGCCGTCCCGTTCGTGTTCGAACCGGAGAGCGCCGTCGCCGACCTGGTGTACGAGTTGCTCGCCGGGTCGGGAATCGGCCTGGGCTTCGGCTACCTCGGGGCACTGTTGCTGCGACGGGTCGCCCTGCCCGCGTCCGGGCTCTACCCGATCGGGACGTTCGGGATCGGCATCGTCGCATTCGCCGCGGCGGGCGCCGTGCACGCCTCCGGCTTCATCGCCGCCTACCTCGCCGCGGTGGTCCTGGCCAACTCGGGGCTGCCGCACCGGTCGGCCACGCGGTCCTTCGCGGAGGGCCTGGGCTGGCTGGCGCAGATCGGTCTCTTCGTGCTCCTCGGCCTGCTGGTCGACCCGAGCGAGCTGGCCGCGGACATCGTGCCCGCGATCGTCGTCGGCCTGGTGCTGCTGCTCGTCGCCCGGCCGCTGTCGGTGGTGGGATCGCTGGCCGGGTTCAGCGTTCCGCTGCGCGAGAAGATCTTCCTGTCGTGGGCGGGTCTGCGCGGCGCGGTGCCCATCGTGCTGGCCACGTTTCCGATCGTGGCCGGGGTGCCCGACAGCAACCGCCTCCTCAACATCGTGTTCGTCCTGGTCTTCGTCTTCACCCTGGTACAGGGGCCCAGCCTGCGCCCGCTGGCGCACGCGCTGAGGCTGATCCCGCGCGACTCCCCCCGCGAGATCTACGTCGAATCCGCGCCGCTGGACGTGCTCGAGGCGGAGCTGCTGACGCTGACGGTGCGGCCCACCTCCCGGCTGCACAACGTCACCGTCCTCGAGTTGCGACTGCCCGATCCCAGCGTGATCACCCTCATCATTCGCGAGGGCCACACCTTCGTCCCGCTGCCCGACACCCGTATCGAGGCCGGTGACGAGCTGCTGATCGTCACCACGACCAAGACGCGCGCCTCGGCCGAGCGTCGGCTCCGCGCGGTCAGTCGCCGAGGCAAGCTCGCCTACTGGTTCGACGAGTACGGCGAGCCGGACTAGCGCCCGCAGAGAATTCGACCGACCCAGGCGGCGTTCCACCGGACATGATCACCAGACGCCAATTCTCCGTGCTGGCCGGCATGACGGCAGTCGGCACCGCCGTGGCGGCATGCGCGACACCGTCGACGCCGACGCCGACGCCGACGCCGACCCCGCTCGGCCACACGACCTTTCGGCGCTTCACCCAGGTCGACGCCGGCCTGCTCAACGTCGGATACGCCGAGGACGGCCCCGCCGACGGCCCTCCCGTCATCCTGCTGCACGGCTGGCCGTACGACGTGCACAGCTACGTCGACGTCGCACCGCTGCTGGCCGCCCGCGGCTTCCGCGTCATCGTCCCGTTCCTGCGGGGCTTCGGCAGCACCAGATTCCGCTCGGACGCGACGTTCCGCAACGGCCAGCAAGCCGCGGTCGCCGAGGACGTGATCGCGCTGATGGACGCGCTCGACATCCCGAAAGCCGTTGTCGCGGGCTTCGACTGGGGCGCCCGATCCGCGGACGTGGTTGCAGCGCTGTGGCCGCAGCGGTGCCGGGCGCTGGTGTCGGTGAGTGGGTACCTCGTCGTCGACCTGGTGGCCAACCGCGCGCCGCTGCCGCCACGAGCCGAATACGGCTGGTGGTACCAGTACTACTTCGCCACGGACCGGGGCGAGGCGGGTTACCGCCAGAACACCCACGACTTCAACAAGCTGATCTGGGCCAACGCCTCACCGACGTGGTCCTTCGACGACGCCACCTACGACCGCAGCGCCGAGGCCTTCATCAATCCCGACCACGTGGACGTCGTGATCCACAACTATCGGTGGCGCCAGGGCCTGGCTCCCGGCGAGCCTCGATACGACGACCTGGAGCGCCGCCTCGCCGCCAAGCCGGCGATCACCGTCCCGGCGATCACGATCTCCAGCGACTTCGACGGACCCGCGAAGGACGGAGCCGCCTACCGGCACCTGTTCACCGGCAGGTACGAGCACCGCGTCCTCGACGGCATCGGGCACAACGTGCCGCAGGAGGCGCCCCGCCAGTTCGCCGACGTCGTGATCGAGGTGGCCGGCTGGAGTTAGGCCGCGCGGTGCTCCGCGGCGGTCCGAAGAGCCGCCCGCAGCTGCCGTCGGGCTCGATGCAGCCGGGACATGACCGTGCCCACCGGAATTCGCTGCAGATCGGCGATCTCCTGGTAGGGCAGCTGGCACACGTAGGCCTGGTAGACGACGGTCTGCAGCGCCTCGGGCAGTGCCTGGAGTGCGCGCACCAGCTCGCCGTTGGGAAGCAACTGCAGGGCTCGGGCTTCCGCGGACGGCTCGGTGTGATGGCGTCCGCTCTCCGCCATCAGCTGGGCGTCGGTGATCGCGTCGGTGAGCGTCTCCGTGGGTCGGCGCTGCGAGCGGCGGTGCCCGCTGATCCAGGTGTTCACCATGATGCGGAACATCCATGCCCGAAGATTCGAACCGGGCTGGAAGGAGTCGAACCCCGCCCACGCCCGAATGTAGGTCTCCTGCACCAGATCCTCGGCGTCGTGGGCGTTGGCGGTGTATCGGCGCGCGGCACGGCTGAGCTCGTCGCGCAGCACGAGCGCGTCGCGCTCGAAACGGCTCACCCGCGACGGCTCGGGTTCGGTGTCGATGGTCATGCCGCCATCAGACCGTCGCGGGGACATCAAGTCCAACGATCGTTTTCGATGATAGTCATCGTCGTTCGAGATGACCAGCGTGAATGCGATCGCGGGTTCCTGCGTTGGACCGCGTGGGCAACGATTCGAGAGGAGCACCGATGTCGATACTGTCCTGGCGCCCCGTGGCCGACGTGCTGGCCCGGGCGTTCGCCGCAGGAGTCGACCCGTCCCCCAAGCCGGGGGTTCGCTTCCCCGAGATCGAGGGGCGCACAACGGACGTCGCGATCCCCACTCGATACGGAGACGTCGCCGCGACGGTCTATCGCCCACCACGGTCGACGGCGCGTCCGGCCGTGTACGTGAACGTGCACGGCGGCGGCTTCGTCGTCGGCCACCGCGAGCAGGACGACCCGTGGTGCCGGTACCTCGCCGCCCACGCCGACGTCGTGGTGGTCAACACCGACTACGTGCTCGCACCCCGACGACGGTTCCCCGCACCGGCCGAGCAGATCTACGACGTCCTGCAGTGGGCCTCGTCGGGCGACCGCGACTGGGACGGTGCCCGGTTGTGCGTCGGCGGCCAGAGTGCGGGCGGAAACCTCGCCGCCGCCGCGTCGCGCCTCGCGCTGGAACGGGGCGGGCCGGCCATCGCCCTCCAGGTCCTGCACTACGCGCCGCTGGACCTCGTCACCCCCGGAAAGGCGAAGCGCACGCCGCTGGGCTCGCGCGCCATCCTGCGGCCCTGGATGAGCAAGGTCTTCGACACCGCCTACGTTCCCGACGTCGAGCGCCGGAAGGACCGGTTGGCCTCGCCGGCCTGGGGCACCAACGGGACCGGCCTGCGCGGCATCGCGCCGGCGCTGGTGGTCACCGCCGAGTACGACCGGCTTCGCGACGAAGGCGCTTCCTACGCAGCCGAACTTGACGCGGTCGGGTCGCTCGCCGAGCATCACGACGTTGCCGGGGTCGACCACGGCTACAACATCATGAGCGACGCCACCGACGTCACCGCTCGGATGTACGGCCTGATCGCCGGTCACGTCAGGCGCCGAACGTCGATGCCGGACACCGATCGAGAAGCGTGAGCCGCATCTGCGCCGGTGATAACTTCGTCGGGATGGAACTGCGGCAGCTCGAGTACTTCGTCGCGGTGGCCGACGAGCTGAGCTTCACCCGCGCCGCCGCCCGGGTGCACGTCGTGCAGTCCGCGCTGTCGACCTCGATCAAGAAGCTCGAGGACGAGCTGGCGGTCCAGCTGTTCGACCGGTCCCGCCAGCAGATCCGCCTGACCCCGGCCGGCGAGCGGCTTCGCGAGCACGCCCGGCACCTGATCCGGTCCGCGCGCCTGGCCAAGGATTCTCTCAGCGACCTTCGCGGCCATCTCACGGGGACGGTCGACTTCGGGTCGCTGGTCACCTTCGGCAGATTGGACGTCGCGCGGGTGCTCGGCCAGTTCCACGAGGCACACCCCTTCGTTCGAATCAAGCTGCGACTCAGTCAGTCCGGCTCGTCTGCCTATCTGTCGTCGATCGTCGACGGGACCCTCGACCTGGCGCTGGTGTCGGCACCCGACCGCGGCCAACCCGGGGTGGACATGCACGTGATCGCCGAGGAGCCCATGGTGTTCGTCTGCCGCGCCGATCATCGGCTCGCCGGCGCAGGGCGCGTCCCGATCGCCGACCTCGACACTGAGGACCTCGTCGGCTTCCCGGTGGGGTTCGGCATCCGACGGATGGTCGACGACGCGTTCGCCGCCGCGGGCACCTCGGGTCGAACGCCCTACGAGGTACCTGCCGACTTCACCGTCGCCGCCGCACTCATCCGCAACGGTCTCGGCACGGCGTTCATGCCGGCCAGCGAGGCCGCACGCTTCACCGACCTGACCTCCGTCGAGCTGACCGTGCCCGTCGTGTGGCAGATCCATTTGGCCACCCCGCAGCCGCAGCACACCAGCCCGGCGGCGGCGATGCTGGCGACCATGTTGCGCGAAGCGGGCTCGCGCCTCGACTGAGCGCTACTTGCCCGGCAGCGTCGCCGCCAGGCGCGGGCAGAAGTCGTGATCCTGCAACTCTTCTCCCGCGGCCTCGTTGCCCGTCGCGGCGTCGGCCCGATCGGTGAGAACCACGAATCCCGGCCGCCCGGTCGGGTCCACCGAGCCCACCACGACCAGCGTGCGGGACGCCATGTCCTCGCGCGCACCGGCCACGCCGTCGGCGAGCAACCGGAACGGATCGGCCTGAAGATCCTCGCCGGCGACCGACATCGCGTCATACCGATGACCGGCCAGCTCGACGGGGAACGGCGCCCACGCCGGACCCACCGCGCTGCCGTACCGAGTCAGCGCGTCGTGCACGTCGGGGCGCACGCAGTCCACGTGGATGTGCAGTTGATCCTGCGATCGCGCGTAGGCCGAGTTGATCGCCAGACTCATCCACTGCCGCGGGAGCTCGACACCCGCCCGCTGGTCGACGAAGGACTTGGCCCGCCAGGCCGCGGCGAAGTAGTTCGGCGCCGTGGGGGCCAGAATGGCGGGATCGTCTATGCCAGAGGACCGTTCGGTGGGGATCAGCAGGAACTGCGTGTCGCCGACGAGATCCTTGAGCACGGCGGAGCCCGCCGCGAGGTCGACCTCGGCGCACGGTGCGGGGTCGTCGTGCACGACCTGGTTCGGGACGCACTGTCCACCCACGATGTTCCAGAGCGCGCTGGGGTCTGCGTGAACCGTTGCCGAGGTCACCAGCGCGACGACGAGCGAGAGCACCACGAGCATTGCGGTTCGCACGCCTGCGATCCTGTCAGACGACCGCCGCGGGCCGAACGAGGTATGGCTCGATGTTGCGCATGGCCCGGCGCACGTAGTCGTCCTTCTCCCCCACCGGTGCCACGTAGTGCAAGGCACTCTCGGCCGCCTCGACGTCGACCAGCCGGGCGATGAGCCACGCCGCGAGGTAGGGCGACGCGAGACAGCCGCCTGCGGTGGCGACGTCGCCCCTGGCGAAGAACGGTTGGGCCAAGACCTCCACGCCGGCTTCCCGCACCCACGGCTTCGTCGTCAGATCCGTGCACGCGGGCACCCCGTCGAGCAGTCCGAGCTTGGCGAGCACCAGCGTGCCCGAGCACTGGCCTGCCAGCAGCTGCCTGGACGGGTCGAGCCGCAGCCGGGCCATCAGGTCGCGGTCGGTCACGACCTCGCGGGTCTGCATTCCGCTGCCGACGATCACGGCGTCGGCGGTGCAGGCCTCCTCGACGGTGGCCATCGCGTCGACGGTGACGCCGTTCATCGATCGGAGCCTCGGGGTGGGGCTGGCGATGGTCACCCGCCAGCCGGGCTGCTTCACGCGGTTGAGGACGCCGAGGGCGATCAGCGAGTCGAGTTCGTTGAAGCCGTCGAAGGTAAGGATGGCGATGTGCATGGCGGCGATCGTAGAGTCCCGCGAGCGTGACAATCAAAGAATTGTCATGCATACAATCGCCGAATGGTGGCGTCTAGGTACAAGGGTGTGGTCGACGCGATGGCCGCCGACATCCGGTCGGGACGGCTGGCGTCGGGAACCCGGCTGCCGACCCATCGTCGGCTCGCCGCGACCGAGGGACTCGCCGTTGTCACCGCCTCGAGGGTCTACGCCGAACTAGAAGCCATGGGACTGGTCAGCAGCGAGCGCGGTCGCGGCACCTTCGTCCGCGACACCACCCTGTCCCCGGGTCACGGCGTCGACCAGCAGTCACTCGCCGCCGACGTGGCCGACCTGAACTTCAACTACCCGTCCGTGCCGGGCCAGACCGAACTCCTGCGACGGGCGCTGCGCGACCTCGCGTCCTCGGGTGACCTGGCCGCCCTCCTGCGCTACCAGCCCCACGGTGGACGACCACACGAAAGAGCCTCGGCGGCACATCATCTCGAACGGCACGGGTTGACGGTGAGCGCCGATCGGGTGTCGTTGGTCAACGGATCGCAGCACGGCCTGGCCGTCACGGCCATGGCGTTGCTGCACCCGGGCGACGTCGTCGCGGTCGACGCCGTGACCTATCCGGGCTTCAAGATCCTCGCCGAGACCCTGCGGATCGAATTGGCACCCGTGCCCGCCGGGAGCGACGGCACGGACCTGGACGCCCTCGGCCGACTGTGCGCCACACGTCGCGTCCGTGCGGTGTACGCGATGCCCACCCTGCACAATCCGTTGGGGTGGGTGACGTCAGACGCTCACCGCGACCGCCTGGTCGGCATCGCGCGGCGACACGGTCTCCTGATCGTGGAGGACGCCGCCTACGCCTATCTCGCCGATCGTCCGCCGGCACCACTCGCCGCGCGGGCCCCGGAACTCACCGTCCACGTGACCGGTCTCTCCAAGAGCGTCGCAACTGGACTTCGGGTCGGGTTCATCGTGGCACCAACGGAATTGGTGCCTGCGCTGGAGCGAGCGATTCGTGCCAGCACCTGGAACACACCCGCGGTGATGACGGCGATTGCCTGCCGCTGGCTGGACGACGGCACCGTCGCGCGGCTCGAGACCGCCAAGCGCGACGACGCTCGGGCACGGCAGTCAATCGCCAGGGAGGTGCTCGTGGGTCTGCCGGTGGTCGGCCATCCGGCGTCGTACTTCCTGTGGCTTCCCCTGCCCGAGGAGGTGCGGGCCGACCGGGTCGCGGCCGACCTGGCAGCCCGGCGGGTGTCGGTGGCCACCGCCGAACCGTTCGCCGTCGCCCACGTGCCGCAGGCGCTTCGCCTGGCGCTTGGCTCCACCGAACCCGACGTGCTGCGCGACGCCCTCGGCACGGTCGCACGGGTCGTCGACCACCACGCCCATCTCTGATTGGCCCGGGCCGACGGGGGGTACTTCCTGGTCATGACCACGGCCAAGGACTTGCACGGAGATCCGCACGTCGAGCGGTACCTCGAGACCAACGGTGACGACGGCTACCACTGGCGCAACGGGACCAAGATCCTGATCCTGTTCACCAAGGGCCGCAAGTCCGGCGAGGAGCGCACCCACGCGCTGATCTTCGAGGACTGGAACGACGCCCATCTCGTCGTCGCGTCCAAGGGCGGCACCGACGCGCCGCCCGCGTGGTTCCTGAACCTGCAGGCCGACCCGACCGCCGAGATCCAGATCAAGGGCGACCGGTTCCCGGTGCGGGCACGCGTGGCCACCGACGAGGAGAAGCCCGAGATGTGGGCCAAGATGACCGCCGCCTGGCCGGACTACGACGACTACCAGCGCAAGACCGACCGGGCCATCCCGGTGGTCGTGCTCGAACGCGCCTGATCTACGCCAACGCGTCTCGACGCGCCAGGTTCTCCTGGACCTCCTGCTGCCACACGCCGTAGGCGTGGGTGGTGTCGACCTCGAGTTCGAACCGGTCGACCATGTCCTCGGTGACGTCGGCGGCGTCGACGTAGAACTGCTCATACCACCGCCGGTGCTGGTACACCGCGCCGTCCTCCTCGGTCAGCAGCGGGTTGTCGATGCGCGTCTTGTGCTTCCACACCTCGACGTCGTCGAGGAACCCCTCCCCGAAGTTCTTGCTCAACGTCGCGGCGAGGCGCGCTGCCTTGTCCTCGGGCAGACCGTCGATCTTCTGGACGGCGACGCCGTACTGCAGGACGAAGGAGTTCTGCGTGACCGGGTAGTGGCAGTTGATCAGCGCCACCTCGAGGGTGAAGTCCGGCGCAACGTCGTTGTGCAGCCAGTTGATCATGTAGGCCGGGCCGAAGTACGTGGCCTCTGACCTTAAATTCGTTCCCTCCCAGAGATTTTCGTAGTTCTCGGTGGTGTCGGGACGGGCCTTGGACTCCATGAACTGGCTGGCGGTCTGGCCCTCGATCACGTTCTTGAAGTAGGTCGGGTATGCCCGGTGAATGTAGAAGAAGTGGGCCATGTCGACGTTGTTGTCGACGATCTCCCGGCAGTGCGAGCCCTCGATGAAGATCGTGTTCCACGTCCACGGCGACCACGCGCCCTCGTCGTAGCCGTCGATGGTCGGCGGGGTCAGCTCGGCGGGCGGCGTCGACCCCTCGGGGTCGTGCCAGACCAGGAGTTGGCCGTTCACCTCCTGGCTCAACCACTTTCGCGTGCGCGCCAGCCGTGGGGTGCGGCGGGCATACGGCACTTCGACGCACCGGCCGGTCGAGCCCTGCCAGCGCCAGTCGTGAAACGGACACGCCACGGTGTCGCCCTTGATCGTTCCCGTCGACAGGTCGCCGCCCATGTGCCGGCAGTAACCGTCGAGTGCCTGAATCTGGCCGTCGGCGTCGGCGAAGACGACCAGGCGCGTGCCGAACGCGTCGATGCCGTGCGGGGCGCCGTCGCGGAACGACTCGGCCAGGCCAAGACAGTGCCAGCCCCTGGCGAACCGCGACATGGGCGTGCCGGCGTCGATCTCGCGGACGCCGCTTTCGCGGGGGTGGTCAACAGCAGTCATCGCGCATCCTTCCGGCGGGCTGGCCGATGACCGAGTTAAGCACATCCGCTTAATCCGTGTCGAGGGAAGTCTAGGATCGGTCCGTGGATCGCGGAACCCGGTCGAAGGATGCGCTGCTCGACGCCGCCGAACGGCTCGTCGCCGAGCACGGGTTCGAGGTACCGCTGCGCGACATCGCCAAGGCGGCCGGCCAGCGCAACAACTCGGCGGTCAACTACCACTTTCGCAGCAGGCAGGACCTCGTCGACGCCGTCGTGGCGCGTCGCCTGCTGCCCATGGAATCAGAACGCGAACGCATGCTCGGTGAGCTCGGCGCCGACGCGGATGCGCACGCGCTGATGCGGGTGCTCGTCCTGCCGCTGCTGCGTCTGGAGAGTACGCACTACGCGCGCTTCCTGCAGGTGGTCGGACCCCGACTGCGCAGGGAACCAATGGATTCCGCCGAGACCGCCTGGCCGAGGGTGCTCGACGCGCTGTCCCACGCGGTGCCCGGCGGCGACCGCAGGACTCGTCACCGCCGCGTCGCTGCGGTCGCCACGGCGATGTTCGCGCTCGCGGCGGAGCACGAGCGGGCGGCGCAGGACGGGACGGACCCCGGCGATCCCGAGGAGATCGTGCACATGCTCGTGGCCATGCTGACGGCCACCGTCCCGCGGCTGGTGTAGCGCTAGAGTGCGTGGATGCCCCAGGAGCCGTTGGTACCGGACGACTTCGACGTTCCGCGCGTGCTGCAATCGGCGCGGTTTCGCCTCGAACCCCTTGGCCCGCAACACAACGCCGCCGATCTGAATGCGTGGACGACGAGCGTCGACCACATCCGGGCCACCCCCGGGTTCGAGGTCCGCGACTGGCCACCGCACGGCGGGCTGTCCGCCGAGGGCAACCTGGCCGACCTCGTCCGTCACGCCGACGAATTCGACCGGCGGGTCGCGTTCGCGTACACGGTGCTGCGGCCCGAGGACGACGACGTGATCGGGTGCCTCTACCTCGACCCCGGCCCGCGGAGGGGAAGCGTGGACGTGCGGTCGTGGGTTCGCGCCGACACCGCCGACCTCGATCCCGTCCTGAGACGGGAAGTGCGCCAATGGCTGGCAGAGGTCTGGCCGTTCGACGAGGTGGCCTACGCCGGCTGACGCTCAGGGCGTCAGGATGACCTTCACGCACTCCGGGCTGCGGGCCGCCACCGCGGCGTAGGCGTCGGCCGCCGCGTTCAACGGGAAGCGGTGGGTGAAGATGCCGTCGGTCCGCAGCGACCCACCGGTCACCAGCGGAAGCAGGTCGACCCACGTCTGCTGGATCGGTGCCGTCGTCATCCGCAGCGTGAGGTTGCGGATCAGCGCCATCAGGATGGGTAGCGGGTACGGGTTCAGGTCGTGTACGCCGAGGACGGACACCGTGCCGTCGGCGCGCACGCACGCCAGCGCGTCGTTCAGGGTGACGTCCAGGGCAACGGTGTCGATCACGCTGTCGGCTCCTCGGCCGCCGGTGTGCTCGAGCACCGCCGCAACGGCCGGCCCCTCCAGCGCCGTGGCCCCCGAATCCACCGCCAGTGCGCGCCGGCCGGCAACGGGGTCGGCGGCCAGCACGATGCCAGCCCCCTGGGCGAACGCCGCGCGCACGGCGCACAGCCCGACGGCCCCGAGACCGATGACGACGACCGTCCCGCCCGGCGGGATGTCGGCCTTCCTCGCCCCGATCCACCCGGTCGACAGATTGTCCGTCAGCAACAGCGCTGCCTCGTCGTCGACGCCTTCTGGAATCCGAAGGAGCTGAAAGTTGGCGTTGGGCACCGCGACTGCGGTGGCCTGTCCCCCACCGAGCACCCCGGAGCCGAAGATCTGCATGCCCTGAACACACGTCACCGGGTTGCCCGTCGCGCACCCGGCACACTTCCCGCACCCGGTGACCGATGCCGCGAGGACGCGGTCACCGACGTGGACGTTCGACACCTCCGGCCCCACGTCGAGGACCGTGCCGATGAATTCGTGACCAACGGCCACTCCGTCGCCGACCGGCAGATCACCGTCGTAGAAGTGCAGATCGGATCCGCAGATCGCCGTCGACTCGACACCGACCACCGCTCCGTCGAGTCCCGGCGGGACCGGGTCGGGGGCGTCGCGGACCTCGACGGAACCGGGACCGGTGATCACGACGTTGCGCATCGGGCAGACGCTACCGCCGGGTTGGCGTCGGGAGGCGGGTAACGGTGGACTTCGACGCGGCAGGGCGACTGGACTCGACCCGCCTCCCGGTCTCCCACTGTCTCAACGAGACCGGTGCCGATCAGCCCGGAAGTCGAGTAGATCTACCTAGACGGTGCTGGGGCAGAGTGGGTTCCATGAACGCATTCAACGAGATCTCCAAGAGCACGGCCGCATTCTTCGTCCAGGCGGGCGCGTCATTCGGCGTGAGTTTCCTCGGAGCGATCGGCGGGATCTATTTTCTCCCGCTGGACCCTTGGCAGAGACTGTTTCTCGGCATGACGGTGCTGTTCCTCGTCGCCAGCTCGTTCACCCTGGCGAAGGTGATCCGCGATCAGCAAGAAGCCTCGACCATTCGCGTGCGTCTCGACGAGGCGCGGATGGAGAAGCTCATCGCAGAACACAATCCGTTCAGTGCGGCATGACACGATGTGCGAGCGCACACGCGGTCGTGTTGGCGCGCTGGGGATCATGCGTTGACGTCGGCCATGTCCCAGGGTGCCTGCGGAAGTACGTCACCGGTTTCGAGCAGCGACTTGAGATTGGCGAGGACGGCTGGCCATCCGTTCGAAATGCCCTGACGCATGGCCTCATTCGTCAGGTTCTCGTGGCTGACCGTGAGTCGGACGATGTCTTGATGCGGCTGGATCAGGAACGTCACGACCGACGGTCCGCCGGGCTTGTCCTCGTCGGGCGCGTCTTCGAAGGTGATCACCAGGCGCGTCGGAGGCTCGGCTTCGAGCACCTTGCCGACGACGTCGGCGCGTTCTGATCCATCAGTCCGTCGGTGCTCCCAGGGCGAGCCGGGCTGCCAGTCCGAGATGTTGGCGTGTCCCCAGTACTTCGCCGTCAGATCAGCGTCAGTCAGCGCCTTCCATACCTGTTCAGCGGTCGCGCGGATGTAGGTGACGTAGACGTAACTCGGTACGGCGGTGTCTGTTTCGGTCATGGCGTACTCCTCTGCTCGGTTCTTGATGTCGCTCAGCATCTGCAAGCGCGGTTTCTCGAAAGCTGAGATCCAGCGCTCCTCGACCTCGTGGATGGGCACGGGATTGAGGTAGTGCAGGCGTTCACGACCCCGGCGTACGACGGCCACGAGGTTGGCCTTCACCAAGACGTCGAGATGCTGCGTGGCCGACTGACGTTTCATGTCTAGGGGATCGCACAATTCACTCAGGGTCTGGCCATTGTGGTCCCGCAGTCGGTCGAGCAGCATCCGCCGGGTGGGGTCCGCGAGCGCCTTGAAGACCGCGTCGATCTCGTCGGTCTCCGCTGTCACGCTAAAAGTATGCAGGTATTTACCTGCATATGTCAACGGTGATCGGGGAAGCGATGGGCGAGTCGCCACGGCACGATCAGCAGGCCTGGCTGTGGGCAGACCCGCTGTCGGGTCGTCGCCCCGAGGCGGGTAATGGCAGACCCTCCCACCCGCGGTCGTCCAGTCGTACCGTCGAAACCATGAAGCACATCAAGCTTGGAGATCTGGACGTCGCCCGCATCGGCCTTGGCGCCATGGGCATGTCGTTCGCCTACACCGGAGCGGGCACCGACGACGCGGAGTCCATCCGCACCATTCACCGGGCCCTCGACCTCGGTGTCACCCTCCTCGACACCGCCGAGATCTACGGTCCGTACGTCAACGAGGAATTGGTCGGCCGAGCCCTGGAGGGACGCCGCGACGACGTGGTACTGGCCACCAAGTTCGGCATGGTGTCCCATGCGGGCGAGGGACCCGGCCATCTCGACAGCAGCCCGGAGAACATCCGGACCGCCGTGGAGGGCTCCCTTCGACGGCTGGGCACCGATCGCATCGACCTCTACTACCAGCATCGGGTCGACCCCGCGACGCCGATCGAGGACACCGTCGGTGCCCTCGCAGACCTGGTGTCCGAGGGCAAGATTCGGTACATCGGGTTGTCCGAGGCAGGCGTCGACAACATCCGCCGCGCCCACGCCGTGCACCCGATCACCGCACTGCAGTCGGAGTACTCGCTGTGGACCCGTGATCCCGAGCCCGACGTGTTGCCGCTGCTGCGCGAACTCGGCATCGGGTTCGTCGCCTATTCGCCGCTGGGCCGCGGCTTCCTCACCGGGCAGATCACGTCGACCGCCGACTTCGACGACTCCGACAACCGCAAGACCAACCCCCGCTTCGTGGGCGAGAACTTCGAGCAGAACCTGCGCGCGGTCGCCGAGGTGAAGGCCATCGCGGCCGAGGTCGGCGCCACGCCGGCTCAGGTCGCGCTGGCCTGGCTGCTGGCCCAGGGCGACGACATCGCGCCGATCCCCGGCACCAAGCGGGTCTCCCGCCTGGAGGAGAACGTCGCGGCCGACGACGTCGAGCTGACTTCGGAGCAGGTCGAGAAGCTGACCGAGGTGTCCCCCGCGGTGGGCGAGCACCACAACGAGCAGCAGATGCAGATGATCGACCGCTGAGTCGCCCGCTCCGTACGCTGGACGGGGTGAGCACAGCACTGCCGACCACCGTCCTTCGAGACAGCCAGTTCGCGCGCGACCTGCCGGAGATGGCCGTGTCGTGGCGGGCGGCCGAGGCACCCGAGCCCCGCCTGCTGGCCCTCGACGAAACCTTGGCCACCGAACTGGGCTTCGACCCGGCCTGGCTCAGAAGCGCCGCCGGTCTGCGCCTGCTGGTCGGCGCCGAGGTGCCCGAGGGCGTGACCCCGGTGGCCCAGGCGTACTCCGGACACCAATTCGGCGGCTACACACCGCGTCTCGGCGACGGCCGTGCGCTGTTGCTCGGCGAACTCACCGGATCCGACGGCCTGCGACGCGACCTGCACCTCAAGGGCTCGGGGCGCACGCCCTTCGCCCGCGGTGGCGACGGGCTGGCGGCCGTCGGACCGATGCTGCGCGAGTACGTCGTCAGCGAATCCATGCACGCCCTCGGCATCCCCACCACTCGGGCGCTGGCCGTGGTCGCCACCGGGGCCGAGGTGTGGCGTGAGACCGCCTTGCCCGGGGCCGTTCTCGCCCGCGTCGCGAGCAGCCACCTGCGCGTCGGCAGCTTCCAGTACGCGGCCGCCTCCGGGGACCTCGACCTGGTGCGCCGGCTCGCCGACCATGCCATCGCCAGGCACTACCCCGCCGCGGCGGAGTCCGAGCAGCCCTATCTGGCCCTGTTCGACGCGGTGGTCGCCGCGCAGGCGGCGCTGGTGGCGCGGTGGATGCTCGTCGGCTTCATCCACGGGGTGATGAACACCGACAACATGACGATCTCGGGCGAGACGATCGACTACGGCCCCTGTGCCTTCATGGAGGCGTACGACCCGGCGACGGTGTACAGCTCGATCGACCATGCGGGGCGCTACGCGTATGCCAACCAGCCGATCGTCGCGCAATGGAACCTGGCCCGCTTCGCCGAGACCCTTCTGCCGCTGATCTCCGAGGATCAACAGCGCGCGGTCGAGCTGGCCATCGCGTCGCTCGGCACGTTCACCGCGACCTACGACGCCGCCTGGGCCGCGGGTGCGAGGGCCAAGCTCGGCGTGGGCGCGCACGTCGACGACGCGACGGCGACGTCACTGGCCACCGATCTGCTGGCGCAACTGGCGCAGAGCCGCGTCGACTACACGTCGTTCTTCCGACACCTGGCGACGGCGGCGCGCGGTGACGCCGAACCGGCCCGCGGGCTGTTCGTCGACCTCGCCGGTTTCGACGCCTGGCTGGCGAGATGGCGGGCACTGGACCCGGACGCCGACGCGATGGACCAGGTCAACCCCGTCTACATCCCGCGCAACCACCTCGTCGAGAACGCCCTGGCAGCAGCCACTTCCGGTGACGTCGGCCCCTTCAACGAGCTCCTCGGGGCCGTGACGTCGCCATTCGACGAACGGCCCGGCCTCGAGCGATACGCCGCACCGGCCCCCGACGACTTCGGGCCGTATCAAACGTTCTGCGGCACCTGAGCACCCCACGTCGCGAAGATCACGCGCGCTCGAGGGTTTGCACTCGCGAAAATTAGGCAAACTAGCCTCATGACCTTGCGCTTGCTCACCCCGGTTCTCGGTGTCGCGGCGGCTTTGACGTGGTCGGTGGTGAGCGGCGCCGTTCCCGGCGCGACCGCCGAACCCCAGCCGAACGCATCCACTCCTCCTGGTTGCGCCGACGTCGACCTCGTCTTCGCGCGCGGCACCGGCGAACCCGCCGGCCTCGGGTACGTGGGCGACGCCTTCGCCGATTCGTTGCGATCCCGGCTCGGCGGCAAGTCGATGAACGTCTACGCGGTGCAGTACCCAGCGACGATCGACTTTCCGCGGGCCGTCGACGGCATCAACGACGCCGCGGCCCACATTCAGGCCACCGTGGCCAACTGCCCCAAGACCAAGATCGTGCTGGGCGGATTCTCTCAGGGCGCCGCCGTGGCGGGGTTCGTCACCGCCGACGTCGTGCCGCCGGGTGCCGCCGACTCGGGCGTGACGGGCCCGCTGCCGCCCGCCGTGGCCGATCACGTGGCGGCGGTGTCGCTGTTCGGCAAGCCGTCGCCGCGCTTCATGAACTTCGTCAACCAGCCCGACATCGTCATCGGTCCGAAGTACGCGGGCAAGACGCTGGACTCGTGCGTGCCTGGCGATCCGATCTGCTCCGATGGCGGCGACTTCGGACTGCACAATCAGTACGTCGCCGACGGTCGGGTGGACCAGGCGGCCGACTACGTCGTCGGCAAGCTCGGGTATCCCGTTCCCGCCGAGCCGCCACCACCACCCCCGGCGGACGCGCCGCCGCCACCACCACCCCCGGCGGACGCGCCGCCACCGCCGCCTGCCCCGCCGGCACCTGCCCCGCCTGCTCCGCCGGCACCGGCCCCGCCGGCTCCCGCGCCCGCGCCCGCGCCGGGGGCACCGGTTCCCGCACCCGCCTGAACGCCAACGGTCGGCACCGTCTCCGTCAGCGCCGGAGCAGCCGCACCGCCGACAGCACCTGCCAGCCGATGATGGTGTAGACGGAGGTGCGTTCCCAGACCGCGCCGGGCAGCACGACCGTGGAGGCGGTCACCGCCCCGACGGCGAGGACGCCGAACGCGAGCAGGCCCAGCGTCGCCACGCCGACGGAAGTCTTGCGGTACCACCGGGATTCGCTCACCAGTCGGCGACCGGCGAGGATGGCGGCATTGCCACCGACGATGGCGACCGTCGCGGCCGACACGTGCACCCAGGCGATCCCCGCGCCGCCGCTGGGCACCATCGCGACGACGACGTTGCCGACCGCGTTGGCGGCCGCGCACGCCACGAAGACGCCGTGACCGGGTCCGCGGTGGGCGCGGGTCAACGCGACCGCCGCCGCGAGGAACAGCGTGCCCTGCACGACGAACGCGGTGTTCATCACGAGGCTCAGTGGTGAATCGGGCCTGCCGAGATCGCTGATGAAGTCCGTCGCGTAGCGGTATCCCGGACGGGTTGCCGCGGCGACCGCCTCGAGCCCGAGATACACGGCGGCGGCGACCACCCAACACGCCGCGGCGATCCGGCTCGTCACGGCGAGACACCAAGGGCGACGGTCAATTCCAGGATGACTCGGGGATCGTCGAGCCGGTCTCCGTAGAGTTGGCGCAGCTGCGTCATGCGGTATCGCACCGTCTGCGCGTGGACGAAGAGTTCGGCGGCGACCGCCTCGCGCTGCCCGCGGTGCAGAAGCCACGACCGCAGCGTCTCGGTCAGGCGCTCCGCGGCGGTGGGCCGCAGGTCGGCCAGCGGCGCCAGCGCGAGGCGGCGGAGGTCGGCGGCGGCGTCGCGGTCGGCGGTCAGGACCAACTCGACGAGGTGCTCCTCGGTGTCGACGATCTCCTCGTCGACCGCCAACTGCCTGGCCCGCAACGCACGTCGATAGGACGACTCCACGAGTGCCCACGGCCGCGCCGGACCGACCACCGCCCGTCGGCCCTGCAACGCCGACCGCAGTTGACCGCGGTGCCTGCCGTCGAGGTCGGGAACCAGCAGCACCGCAAGGGACTCCGCGGGGTCGACGCCCGGCAGCTCCTCGCTCAACTGCAACGTCGACTGCCCGAACCGGGCCGCCAGCCCACGGGTTTGCGCCTCGGCGACCAGGATCGCGGTCAGAGTGTCCGGCGGCTGCCAGTCCGCCTCCTCCGCGCTGGAGGTCAACGTGTCGACCGATGCGCCGGCGATCAGCTGCTTGGCCAACCTGTCGAGGTACCGCTGGCGGACCCGGCCCGTGGTCGCCAACTCGTCGGTGTGCCCGGCGACGCTGGACGCGGAGAGTTCGTCGATGAACGCGAACACCAGCTCGGCGAAGCGGGCCACGGTCTCGGCGTCCAGCCCGGCGGCCACGGCCGTCGACGACAACTCGCGCCACGCCACCCGCGCGCCGACCCGGTACGCCGAGAGCAGTGCGTCCATGGTGCGACCTTGCCGGGCCTCCCCGCGCCCCAGTTCGTAGGCTCCGTCCAGGGCGGGGGTCAGCGAGGCGCTCGGGTCGGAGTCGTGCGACCGCACCGCCAGCCGCAGGAAGGCGCCTAGGGCCATCTGCACGGCGTTCTCGATGGTCTGCCCCATGGGGCCGCTGAAGGCGCGCGCATAGCTGGGTACCTCGACGGTCACCGCGGTCACCGTGCGCTCGGCCATCCGGGGCAGGACGGCCCGCAGCGCCTCGGCCATCTCGTCGGAGAGGTCCAGGCCGGTGAAACGGACCGTCGATTCGGACAAACTATTCCTTGCGAACAAATTGCAGCGGGATATTCACACCTGACATTCAAGACTTTATACCCCCGACTCAGCCAAAGTGGAGTCATGACCACGACTGCACCCCGCCCGACCACCGTCGGTGCGCTTCGGGCGCGCGTCATCAAGTTCGCCGAACGCGTGACCACGCCGTTGGTGCCCGCCGACTACCTCGACGTCATCGACCCCTTGCGCTCGAGCGCCGACCTCCGCGGTCGCATCGTCGCCATCCATCCCGAGACCCGCGACGCCGTCTCCGTGGTGATCAAGCCCGGTCGCGGCTGGCGTGGCCACACCCCCGGTCAATACGTCCGCATCGGAGTCGACGTCGACGGCGTCCGCCAGTGGCGCGCCTACTCGTTGACCTCGACCACCGGTCAGGACACCATCGCCGTCACCGTCAAGGCCATCCCGGACGGCAAGGTGAGCAATCACCTCGTCCGCCGCGCCACCGTCGGCACGATCGTCCAACTCGACCAGGCCGCCGGCGAGTTCACCCTCGGCGAGCAGGCCCCGCCGAAGATCCTCTTCCTCACCGCGGGCAGTGGCGTCACCCCCGTGATGGGGATGCTGCGCAACATGACCGACACGGGGTCAGACGTCGTCGTCGTGCACTCGGCTCCGACCGCCGACGACGTCATCTTCGGTGGCGAACTCCGACTGCTGGCCCGGCAGGGGCGAATCCGGTTGGTGGAGAAGCACACCGACGTCGACGGAATGCTCGACGTCTCGACCCTTCAGCACCTGGTCGACGACCTCGCCGACCGGCAGACCTGGGCCTGCGGCCCGGCCGGAATGCTCGACGCCCTCGAATCCCGTTGGGCCGCCGAGGGAATGGCCGACCGGCTACACACCGAGCGCTTCCGACCCACGATCATCACCGCGGGCGACGGCGGCGACGTCACCTTCTCGAAGTCGGGCACGGTCGTCGAGGCGACCGGTGCCGAGACACTCCTCGACGCCGGCGAGGCCGCGGGCGTCCTCATGCCCTCGGGCTGCCGGATGGGCGTCTGCTTCGGCTGCGTGGTCCCCCTGCGCCAGGGCGCCGTCCGGGACCTGCGCACCGGCGACCTCACCACCGCCGCCCCCGGCGACAACGTCCAGATCCAGACCTGCGTCTCCGCCGCCGCGGGTCCTTGCGACATCGATCTCTAATCCACCAGGAGACCACCATGACCACCACCCAGATCGACCCGAACCCGACCACCGCGCACCTCACGGCCGAAGACGTCGAAAACCTCGGCCGCGAACTCGACGCGATCCGCGAGCAGATCATCGCCAGCCGCGGGGAACGCGACGCCGCCTACATTCGCAAGGTCATCGACGGCCAGCGCAAGCTCGAGCTGGGCAGCCGCGCCGTCCTGCTGTTCTCGCTGTTCCCGCCCGCGTGGTTCGTCGGCACCGTCGGGCTGTCGATCTCCAAGATCGTCGAGAACATGGAGATCGGGCACAACGTCATGCACGGCCAGTGGGACTGGATGCGCGACAGCAAGATTCACTCCACGACGTGGGAGTGGGACAACGCCTCCCCCGCCGAGATGTGGAAGCACAGCCACAACGAGGTGCACCACACCTACACCAACGTCCGCGGCAAGGACCACGACCTCGGCTACGGCATCATGCGCGTCGACGAGAACCAGAAGTGGGTGCCCTTCTACCTCGCCCAGCCGCTGTGGAACTTCATCAACGCCTGCGTCTTCGAGTACGGCATCGCGGCCTACGACCTGCAGATCGGCAAGTACCTCAAGGGCCGCACCGACAAGGCGGACTTCCAGGCCAGGGCCAAGAGGGTGCTTGCCAAGATCCGCAAGCAGGCCGCCCGGGACTACCTGCTGCACCCGCTGCTGTCGGGGCCCTCGGCGTTGCCCACGCTGACCGCCAACCTGACGGCCAACCTGGTCCGCAATCTGTGGACCCACTCGGTCATCATGTGCGGCCACTTCCCGGAGGGCGTGCAAACCTTCGAGAAGCACTCGATCGACGGCGAGACCCGCGGCGAGTGGTACCTGCGCCAGATGCTGGGTTCGGCCAACATCTCCGGAAGTCGGTTGCTGCACTTCATGTCCGGCAATCTGTCGTTCCAGATCGAGCACCACCTCTTTCCCGATCTGCCCAGCAATCGGTACCAGGAGATCGCGCCCAAGATCCAGGACGTGTTCCAGCGCTACGGCCTGACCTACACCACCGGTTCGCTGCCGCGCCAGGTCGGCTCGGCGTGGAAGACGGTGTTCAAGCTCTCGCTGCCCAACGACTTCACGGTCACCGACCTGCTCCGTCGCCGTCGTCGGCCCGCCGCCGCGGCCGTCGAGCGCCCCGTGCTCAAGGCCGCCTAGCCGGCACGAAAAGATTGTGACCGCTCGCAATCTTATGTAGTGTGCGTCACATGCCCCATGACGTGATCGTGCGCAACGGACTGTGGTTCGACGGCACCGGCGCCCCGCCCTCGATTCGCACGCTCGGCATCCGTGACGGCCACGTCGTCACGGTGTCGACGACCCCGCTCGACGAGACCGACTGCCCCGAGGTGATCGACGCCGAGGGCAAGTGGGTCATGCCCGGCTTCATCGACGTGCACACCCATTACGACGCCGAGGTACTCCTCGACCCGGGACTTCGCGAGTCGGTCCGGCACGGCGTGACGACCGTCCTGCTCGGCAACTGCTCGCTGTCGGCGGTGTACGCGACCAACGAGGACGCCGCCGACCTGTTCAGCCGGGTCGAGGCCGTGCCACGGGAGTTCGTCCTGGGTGCACTGCAGGACAAGAAGACCTGGACCACTGCCGCCGAATACGTCGAGGCTCTCGACGCCCTGCCACTGGGCCCCAACGTGAGCTCGTTGATCGGGCACTCGGACCTACGCACCTCGGTGCTCGGCCTCGGCCGCGCCACCGACGACACCACCCGGCCGACGCCGGCGGAGTTGACCGCGATGACCACCAAGCTCGCCGAGGCGCTCGACGCGGGCCTGCTCGGCATGTCGGGCATGGACTCGGCGATCGACAAGCTCGACGGCGACCGCTACCGGTCCCGCGGGTTGCCGTCGACCTTCGCGACCTGGCACGAGCGTCGCGCCCTCATCAGGGTACTTCGCAAGCGCCGCAGGATGTTACAGAGCGCACCCGACGTGGCACGCCCCTGGACGGCACTGCTGTTCTTCCTGTCCAGCAGCCGGATGTTCGGCCGTCGCGAGGGCGTCCGGATGAGCCTGCTGGTCTCCGCCGACTCCAAGGCGGCACCGGGCGCGGTGAGCGTCTTCGGACGGGGCACCCGGCTGCTCAACCGGGTCCTCGGCGCCAGCGTGCGGTTCCAGCACCTGCCCGTCCCGTTCGAGCTGTACTCCGACGGCATCGACCTGCCGGTGTTCGAGGAGTTCGGCGCCGGCACTGCGGCACTGCACCTGCGCGACCAGCTGCAGCGCAACGAGTTGCTCGCCGACGTCGACTACCGCCGCGAGTTCCGGCGCGAATTCGACCGCAAGAAACTCGGTCCGACGCTGTGGCACCGCGACTTTCACGACGCGGTCATCGTCGAATGCCCGGACGAGACGTTGATCGGCAAGAGCTTCGGGCAGATCGCCGAGATGCGTGGACTGCATCCGCTGGACGCCTTCCTCGACGTGCTGGTCGACAACGGCGAGCGCAACGTCCGCTGGACCACCACCGTGGCCAACCATCGCCAGCGCCAGCTCGACAAGCTCGCCACCGAACCGACGGTGCACATGGGCTTCTCGGATGCCGGTGCGCACCTGCGCAACATGGCGTTCTACAACTACGCATTGCGGTTGCTCAAGCGCGCGCTCGTCGCCGAACGGGCCGGTCGTCCCTTCATGACCGTCGAACACGCCGTCCACCGTCTGACCGCCGAGGTCGCCGACTGGTTCGGCCTCGACGCCGGCCGGCTGCGCCTGGGCGACGCCGCCAACTTCGTCGTCGTCGACCCGGCCGGCCTCGACGACTCCGTCGACGGGTATCACGAAGCGCCGGTGGCGTTCTACGGCGGGCTGAGCCGCATGGTCAACCGCAACGACGCCGCCGTCGTCGCCACGGCGGTCAACGGCCACGTCGTCTACCGCAGCGGCGAGTTCCGGGAGGGTTACGGACAGACCGCCAGGTCTGGTCGCTTCCTGCGGGCCGGTGCGTCCCGGCCCGCCGTCGCCGCCGTGCACGCCTGACGTGGCCCGGACCCAACAAGAGCGTCGCGAGGAGACCGTCGCGCGCCTGCTCGACGCGAGCATCGCCACGATCGTCGACGTCGGGTACGCCAGGGCGTCGGCGGCGGTGATCACGAAGCGTGCCGGGCTGTCGGGAGGGGCGCTGTTCCGACACTTCGACACCATGGGCGACTTCATGGCGGCCACCGCTCGCGAGGTGATGCGCCGCCAGCTCGACGCCTTCGGCAAGCAGGTCGCCGAGATCCCGGCCACCCAGCCCGCGCTCGAAGGCGTCCTGCACGCACTGCGCGACATCACCGGCAACGACACCAACGTGGTGATGTACGAGCTCCTGGTGGCGGCACGCACCGACGAAAGGCTCAGTGGCACACTGCAGGAGGTATTGCAGGAGTACAGCTCCCGCATCTTCGACACCGCCCGAACGCTGCCCACGGCCGACCAGTACCCCGAGGGGGCGCTCGCCGCGATCGTGGCATTGCTGACCAACTCCTTCGACGGCGCGGCGATCGTACGACGGGTCCTGCCCCAGCCGGAACTCGAGGCGGGCCGCATCCCGCTGCTGCTGTCACTGCTCACCCGAGAACCCACCGAGGAACGATGACCGAACGCATCCGCGAGTTCGCCAACGACGGCCTGACCTTCGCCGTCACCGACGAGGGACCACTCGACGGCGACGTCGTCGTGCTGCTGCACGGGTTTCCGCAGACCTCCACGTCATGGCGGGCGGTGTGCGAACGGCTTCACGCC
>Ga0209051_1000429_pt1 | contig 57551 bp, 53 predicted proteins | sample AraplaCvi_mMS_r2_2_FD_184286 | JGI IMG/M metagenome (GOLD analysis project Ga0209051, IMG submission 184286) | Arabidopsis root microbial communities from North Carolina, USA - plate scrape MF_Cvi_mMS_r2 (SPAdes) (version 2) | ecosystem: Host-associated > Plants > Roots > Endosphere | place...
TAGAAGGGTTTGCGTCCCCTTCGTCTAGTGGCCTAGGACACCGCCCTTTCACGGCGGTAACAGGGGTTCGAGTCCCCTAGGGGACGCCAGTTTTACAGAAGCGATGTTGCAAGATGTCGCTCCGCCGTGAGGCGAAAAATCTGGGGCTATAGCTCAGCTGGGAGAGCGCTTGCATGGCATGCAAGAGGTCGACGGTTCGATCCCGTCTAGCTCCACCAATTTTACAGTTCAAGGCCTGGCCACACCGGCCTTGAATCGATCAGCTCTCAGCACTGATCAGTTGTATAGAAGGGTTTGTGTCCCCTTCGTCTAGTGGCCTAGGACACCGCCCTTTCACGGCGGTAACAGGGGTTCGAGTCCCCTAGGGGACGCCACGATTACCCGCTCTGCGGGATTTATAAGGGTCATTCAATTATTGAATGGCCCTTTTGTTTGTCTGGCGTTTGGCCAATTCTCCCTTTCTCCCCACACTGTTCTCCTGACCGGCGGTCACACTAACGACTTGCGAAAATTTATTATGAGAATAATATTTTGATCGTAATATTCGGAGGCAACGATGAACGATAAAAAAGCTCAAACCCGCGAACGCATTCTCCAGGCCGCCAGCTCCGCGCTGGTGCAACGTGGCCCGGCCGAGCCGAGCGTGGGCGAAGTGATGGGTGCCGCGGGCCTGACGGTCGGTGGCTTCTACGCGCATTTCGAAAGCAAGGACGCCCTGATGCTGGAAGCGTTCAGCCAATTGCTGGCCCAGCGCCGGGGCCTGATTGCCGATATGGATGCGTCGCTGACCGGCGAAGAGCGACGAGCGCTGGTGGCGGCGTTCTACCTGTCACGCAAACACCGCGATTCCACCGAGCAGGCCTGCCCGATCCCCGCATCGGTCGGTGAGATGGGGCGCCTGCCGGATGATTTCCGCAGAGTCCTGAATGAACACATCGAGCTGATGCTGGCTCAGTTGGCGACCACGCCTGAAGACATCGACAAGGCCCTGGCCGACCTGGCCCTGATGGTGGGTGGCTTGTCCCTGGCCCGGGCGCTGGGAGCCGGTGAGCTGTCGGACCGTTTACTGCGCGCTGCCAAGTCGGCGGTGCTATGACCTGAGGCGCTGGCCTGAGGAGAGGAGCGATGAGCACGTTAAGTTGGGTTCGTGGCGTTAATGGCACCTTGGGCTGGGTTGCACCAAAGCTGGTCGCAAGCAAGATGCGGCTGGCATTCATGACGCCGCGCGAGCGGCTGCCGCGTGACTGGGAGCTGCCGCTGCTGGCGCGTTCGGAGCGCATCACCCTGCGGTTCGGGCTCTCGGCATTGCGCTGGGGCCAGGGGCCGGCGGTGCTGCTGATGCATGGCTGGGAAGGGCGCCCGACGCAGTTCGCCAGCCTGATCGATGCGCTGGTGGGCGCCGGTTACAGCGTCGTGGCGCTGGATGGCCCCGCTCACGGACGCTCTCCGGGTCATGAGGCCAATGTGATGCTGTTTGCCCGGGCCATGCTCGAAGCCGCCGCGGAGTTGCCGCCGCTGCGCGCGGTCATCGGCCATTCCATGGGGGGCGCCAGCGCCATGCTGGCGGTGCAACTGGGCCTGCGTACCGAGACCCTGGTCAGCATCGCCGCCCCGGCGCGGATACTCGGTGTATTGCGCGGTTTCGCCCGTTATGTGCGCCTGCCGCCCAAAGCCCGCTCGGCCTTTATCCGCCAGGTGGAGCAGGATGTCGGCATGCGCGCCGCGGCCATGGATGTCGCGCACTACCAGTTGGATATGCCCGGGTTGATCGTGCATGCCGAAGACGACAACTTTGTCCCGGTCAAGGAATCCGATCTGATCCACGAGGCCTGGTTCGACAGCCGCTTGTTGCTCCTTAAGGAAGGCGGGCATCAGCGCGTATTGGCCGACCCACGTGTGATCGATGGGGTGCTGACGCTGTTGGCCGGCCGCAGCCTGCAAGCGCGCCAATCCGCCTGAGCAATCCGTTACACTGCCCCGGTCGAATAATCTGACCGGGAGTGGGGTATGGGCTGGGATCTGGCAACGCCATTTATCATCGATCTGCAGGTGGGTGCCGAAGACATCGACGGCTTGGGGCATGCCAACAACGCGGTGTATGTCACCTGGCTCGAGCGTTGCGCCTGGCGTCATTCCCAGCGCCTGGGCCTGGACCTGAGCGAGTACCGCCGCCTGGATCGGGCCATGGCGGTGGTGCGCCACGAGATCGACTACCTGGCGGCGGCCTATGAAGGCGACGAGCTGCAACTGGCGACCTGGATCGTCGATTGGGACCAGCGCCTGAAGATGTCGCGGCGCTTCCAACTGGTGCGTCCAAGCAACGGCACCACCTTACTGCGGGCCCAGACCACCTTTGTCTGCATCGAGCTGTCCAGCGGCAAGCCCAAGCGCATGCCGGCGGAATTTCTCGAAGGTTATGGGCCGGCGTTGCAAGGCGCGAGCTGAATCAGCTCGCGACCATCCACCCGTTGAAATACCTGCTCCCCGGCGAAACCCAGTAAACTGCCGCACGTTTTTTTATCGCGTTTTACGTTGAGTGTGATTCATGCAAATTGCTTTGGCGCCCATGGAGGGGTTGGTCGACGACATCCTGCGGGATGTGCTGACCCGGGTCGGTGGTATCGACTGGTGCGTGACCGAGTTCATCCGGGTCAACGACCAGTTGCTCACGCCGGCCTATTTCCACAAGTTCGGCCCCGAGTTGTTGAACGGCGCGCGGACCGCGTCCGGCGTGCCGCTGCGGGTGCAACTGCTGGGTTCCGACCCAGTGTGCCTGGCGGAAAACGCCGCCCTGGCCTGTGAGCTCGGTTCCGAGGTCATCGACCTGAACTTCGGCTGCCCGGCCAAGACCGTCAACAAATCCCGGGGCGGGGCGGTGCTGCTCAAGGAGCCGGAGCTGCTCAACCAGATCGTCGAGCATGTGCGACGTGCCGTGCCGGCGCATATCCCGGTGACCGCCAAGATGCGCCTCGGCTTCGACAGTCCGGATGGCTCGCTGGTGTGCGCCACGGCGTTGGCCGAGGGTGGCGCGGAGCATATCGTGGTGCATGCGCGGACCAAGGTCGACGGCTACAAGCCGCCGGCGCACTGGGAATGGATTCCGCGGGTGCAGGACGTGGTCAAGGTGCCGGTGTTCGCCAACGGCGATATCTGGAGCGTCGACGACTGGCGCCGCTGCCGGGAAATCAGCGGCGTCGAAGACATCATGCTCGGTCGTGGCCTGGTATCGCGCCCGGACCTGGCCAAACAGATCGCCGCCGCACGTGCCGGCGAGGAAGTCATCGAGATGACCTGGGCCGAGCTGATGCCGCTGATCCAGGACTTCTGGCTGCAAGCCAAGGCTCAAATGACGGCGCGCCAGTCGCCGGGTCGTTTGAAGCAGTGGCTGGCCATGTTGACCCGAAATTATCCCGAGGCCACCGAGCTGTTTACCGTACTTCGCCGAGAGACCGAGCCGGATCAAGTCTCGCGTTTGCTGGGCTTGCCGGTGGCCGAGGCGGCCTGAAAAAAATCTGCAAAAAGTCTCTTGAAATGCAATCGGCGGTCCCTATCTAAGGGTTACGCGATGCCGAATTCGGGTCGCGGAGACAAAAAAACTTGCTGATTGTTTTCAGGAGATTTGAACCATGAGTACTGCATTTTCCCTCGCGCCACTGTTCCGTTCCTCGGTGGGTTTCGACCGTTTCAACGACCTGTTCGAAACCGCCCTGCGCAATGAGCCAGGCAGCACCTATCCGCCCTACAACGTCGAAAAGCACGGTGACGACCAGTACCGCATCGTCGTGGCCGCCGCCGGGTTCCAGGAAGAAGACCTGGAGCTGCAAGTCGAGAAGGGCGTGCTGACCATCAGTGGCGGCAAGCGTGACGCGAACGAAGGCGTCACCTTCCTGCACCAGGGCATCGCCCAGCGTGCGTTCAAGCTGTCCTTCCGCCTGGCCGATCACATCGAGATCAAGGCCGCCGGCCTGAGCAACGGTTTGTTGAGCATCGACCTGCTGCGGGTGATCCCGGAAGAAGCGAAAGCCAAGCGCATCCCGATCAACGGGACGCAGCAGCCAGCCCTGCAGCATTGATCCCTGCGCCGCCACATCGGCGTGTGATCAAGCGCTGAGTCGCTGAAAAAGGCCCCGACCAGTCGGGGCCTTTTTTATGCCCGGGAAAATCATCGTTGGCCTTTGCCGCGTAGTGGCGCTTTCTCTACAATCCGCCGCAGTTTTGCCGACCCCCCATTCCTCACCGGTCGGCCTGGAGCCTTTTTCATGGACGAGATACAGCAGCGCTGGCTGTGGAGCCTCTCTGCGCCGATGGTTGCACTCAACCCTCGCGCCGGATACGACAACCCCGCGTTCTACCCCGGCTCGGACTCCATCGACCTGCAAGGCAGTTGGGGTATCAGTGACCGGCGGCAGTTGCTGGGCATGCTGGAAAGGATGACTGACAACGGTCATGCCACCCACCTCGACGACGCGTATCGCGCCTGGCAGCGTTGTCTGCCGAGCGAATGGCAGGCCCTGCTCGAGACGCTCGAACCCCGTGAACGCATCCTGCACCAGTTCGCCAGCCGTACCTTTGGCGCTTGTGGCCCGGGCGGGATCCTGGCCTGGGATTACGGGCGCATGGGGTTTCTCTTGCGTTGCGGTGTGCGCAACCAATGGATCGATCTGGCCGAGAGCCTGTGGTTGCACAGCCGGCTGGCGGTCAGGGCGCAATACCACTACGGCAGTTGGTTCGCTTATTTCAATGGATTCCTCGCTGGCCGCGCATTCTGGGGTTGCCAGGGCAATAGCGATGACGAACTGGCTTACGAGCTGGATCGACAGGGGGAGAACCCCCACAGCCAGATGATTGCCCGCGGGCTCGCTGAAAACATGGCGGATTGCCTGGCGGACTTGCCTTGGCACCTGGATCTCGACTTGCCGCAGCGTCCGGCGTCGCTAGAGGAGTTCGACTGGTCATGAGTTGCTGGATAAAGCTGGGCATCGACCCTACCACCGATGAAACGCTGATTCGCAATGCCTATCGGGCCCGTCTGCCGGAGCATCACCCGGAGACCGATCCCGAAGGGTTCCAGGCGCTGCGCCAGGCCTACGAAAGTGCTCTGCGGCTGGTGCGTGACAACGAGCAGGAGCTTGAGGAATCGGAGGAGAGTGAGCCTGCGCCCGCGCAAGCCATCCTCGATTTTGATGCGCTGCTGAATGATCCGGCGCGCCGCTTCAATCCGGATGCCTGGCAGGCCTTTATCAAGGCACTGGATCAACTGCCGCTCGACCTGCTCGATGACCTGCGCTGGGAGTTGTTCCAGCGGACGGCCAACGCCGGGCCGCTTTCCTACCGTTGCGCGGGCCTGCTGGCCCAGCGCATGGGCTGGGAGCATCAGTTGCTGGAGCTGGGTTTCGATCAGGCCCGCCATGTCGAGGACTATCTGAACCGGATCAAGGCCCCGGACCCATTCGATACGGCGCTGATGGGGAGCTGGTCGGAACCGGCGCAGACCGAAAGCCTGTGGTTCGCGCGCAGCCTCGACTTCATCTTCGACCGGCGACCGCTCCACGAGTACGAAGGCTTCGCCAGCCAACACACCTGCCTGCCGTTACCGAACGATGCAGTGTTCATCAAACGCCTGCTGGTGCAATTCACCCAGGCCGGCATCGGTGGCCAGGGGCTGCTGCAGTTGTGCATCGAGCAGCAGCGCGAAGCGCCGGATGATGTGGACTGGCTGTACCTGTTGGCGTGCCAGAACAGCCTGCTGGGGCTAGACGATCAGGCATTGCCTTGCTGGGTCCGGCTGTGGCAGGAGCATCGTCATCCCAAGGCCGAGAGCCAATTGCTGGCGCTGTGCGCCAAACGTCAGCCGGACTTTTTGCCGCTGCTGATTCAGGCCTTTGATCGTCTGGAGAACTTCAGCGACTGGTCCACCGATCTCGCCCACGTCACCCAGGAATACGGCAGCCCGTCACAACGTCCCGAGACGCTGATCCGCTGGCTCGGCGTTGGCCGGCTCGAGTTGCAGGGGTTGGCGCAGGCCTTTATCGATTGGCGGATGAGCGGCGACGAGTTGCCCTTGCTGGCGCAGTTGCTTGGCCAGAATACCGATACCCGGTTGTTGCGCCTGTACCGGCATGCCTGGGCCTTGCACCGTGGCGCAGCAGACCTGTTGCAACAGGTGCTGGACGAGCCGCAGCCGCTGGATGCCCTCGAAGCCCTGGTGCTGAGCGGGTTCAAGGACCAGGCCGGGCAGCACTTGCGCTGGTTGAGCCAGGCGCCGATTCCGTTGGCGATGAAGGCCTTCATCGATGAGGAGTCTGCTTCGGCGCAACTGGCCGATGCGCTGACAACCGGTGAGCCGCACCAGATCTGCCGTTTGTGGCTGCGCCGATTGCGTCCTTACGGTCACGTTGCCCTGGAGCGTATCGCCGAGTCTTTCGAATTGAGCGATACCGATGCCGCGAGCGATCTGTCGGAACTGAACCTGCTGCTGCAACTGAGCCAGCGCGGCGTCGTGTTGCCGCCACCAGGGACGGGCGAGGCGCTCTGGCACTGGTACGCCCATACGCTGTTCCTGCTGGCATTGCTGGAGCAGCCGGAACGCTGGTGGCAATTGATCGATTCGCAGTGTCTGGCGCGTCTGGCGCTCAATCCGTCCCATCCACTCAGCCGGCTGCAGCCGCAGCTTGCCCAGTTGCAGCGCGAACAGGGCGACCTGAGCGCTTTGCTCGGCTGGCTGCAATTGGACGATCCCGTGCATGCCTTGCTCGACCGGCAGCTGCTTGGCGTCCAGGAAGCGCTCGACAGTGCGCGGTTGTTGAGCAATGAGCGCCTGTTTGCATGCCTGCGCAGCGACCTGCCGGCCTTCGCGGACGATTTGCTCGGGCGCATGCTCTTGAGTGGCGTGCTGTATCACGACCCGGTGATCGATGCGCAGCAGCGTCGATACCTGCTCGACCGGATTACCGAAATCACCAACCCCCAGGACTGGTTCGACGGCTTCCGCCACGGCCTGATCAAGGGCGAGCCGCCACGGCCGCCGCATCAGACGCTGGCCGAAGACGAAGGGATCGACAGCGAGGCCTTTTACCTGGCGCTCGATGTGCTCAAGGGGCTGGTGCGTTATGGCGGTGCCGGTGTGCCTCGGCAGAAAGTGCTGCTGCGCATGCAGCGGGCCAAGGACAACCCGGAACACGGACTCGGCCTGCGCTTTGCCTTCAGCGCGCTGCTGTCCTGGAGCGAGCGTCTGCTGCTGGCCAAGGGCGACAGCCGTCCGACGCCGGCCACGGCTTTCTGGCGACTGGGTACACGGCTGGGGCGTGGAGCGTTCTTCTGGCAGGTGCTGGGCGCTGTGCTGGTCACGCCGCTGGCCGCGTTATTCAGCGGCACATCGCTGTCCGCGATCGTTGTGTCGTTGCTGGGCACTGTGTTTTTGCTCGGGGCGATGCTGCGTCGTCTGCATGACATAGGCCGTGGCATCCCGACCTTGCTGGTGCTGGGCGGTCTGTCGGTGTTCTTTCCATTCCTGGCGCTGATCCTGTTCGCCTTTCCTGGCGAGAAACTGCCCAACCGCTATGGCGTACCGCCGGACAGCGCTGCTGAAGACGCGCTGCCTGGCGGTTTGCAGGCCTGCTTGCGGCGGCTCGACGGCTAGAGACGCAGTTGATCCAGCGCCTTGTTCAGCTGGGTCCGATGGCTGGCAATCTCCGTCGGTTGCTGGCCGCCGAGCACGGCGGTGAAGGTGCCCAGCCAGTCGGCGATCTGTTCGCGCTCGTCGCCCAGGCTTTGCGCCCACGCCCGTTCCAGCCGTGCCAGCAGCGTGCGGTTGGGCAGGGCGTCGCGAGGATGGATTTTCAGCGCGGTCAGCCGCTCATGGCTGGCCTGCCGGGATTGCGCATCGAGCCCGGTGGGGCTGCGGTCGATGCTGTGGCTATGGCGTTCGCCGCTGGCCAGCAGGGTGACGTCGACTTCGAGCAGGCCATTGATGTCATAGCTGAAGCGTACGTCCAAGCCCTGGATCTGTTCGCTGGGCTTCAGGGGCACGTCGAAGGCGTCGATGAAAATATTGTCCTCTACCCACGGCCGCTCACCCTGATACACCGCAATACGGATCAGTTCCTGATACGGATGGGTAGTATGAAACTGCTTCACCCGTGACGTCGGGATCACCGTGTTGCGTTCGATGATCGGCGAAAAGGCGTCGCGGACGTGTTCGCGACGGTTGGTCGCAATCCCCAGGGTGTAGGGGCAGACGTCGGTCAGGATCAGTTCTTCGATGGCTCCGTCCCGGGCCTTGCAGGCGGCCTGGGTGGCGGCGCCCAGCGCGACAATCGTATCCGGATCGAGGTGGCGGTAAGGCAGGCGCCCAAAGAGCGTGGCGACCATTTGCTGCACCGCCGGCATCCGGGTGGCGCCGCCCACCAGCACCAGGCTGTCGAGGTCGCGGGGCTTGAGGCGGGCGTCGCGCAGGGCCTGCTCGATGGGGGCCCGTAGGCGGCCCAGCAGCGGCTCCCAGATCTTCAGCGCCAGCGCTTCGTCCAGGGTCCATTCATATGACCGGTCCCCATGACGCCAACTGAGTGACTGAGTGCCGTCGGCGAGTTTGCACTTGAGCTGCTCCAGGGCGTCACCCAGGCTGGCCATGCCCTGCGCGTCGATCTGCGCCGGGGTGAGTTGCCAGTCCTTGAGGCAGGCCTGCAACAAGGCCTCGGTAAAGTCTTCGCCGCCCAGGAAGTTGTCGCCCGTGGAGGCGTGCACTTCAATCAGCGGCAGTGCGTATTCCAGCACCGTGACGTCGAAGGTGCCGCCGCCCAGGTCGAAGATCAGCGTGCGTTCGAACTTCTGTTCATGCAGCCCGTAGGCCATGGCGGCCGCGGTCGGCTCGTTGATCAGCCGCGATACCGTCAGGCCCGCCAGTTCGGCGGCGAATAGGGTGCGCTTGCGTTGTTCGTCGCTGAAGTAGGCCGGCACCGAAATCACCGCTTCCTGCACCGGATGGCCGAGAAAGGCTTCGGCATCCTGTTTGAGCGCGCCGATCACCAGCGCCGAAAGTTCTTCCGGGCTGAACGGCCGGCCCCCCAGTTCGAGGCGCTTGTCGCTGCCCATGAAGCGCTTGAAGGCGGCGACCGTGCGTTCCGGGTGGGTCGTCAGACGGGCCCGCGCGGCTTTGCCCACCAGGATGCTGTCGTCTTCATCGAGGCTGACCACCGACGGGGTGAGGACATCGCCGAGGGCGTTGGGGATCAACTGGGCGCGGCCGTCCTGCCAGACGGCGATCAGGCTGTTGGTGGTGCCAAGGTCAATGCCCAGCAAAGCCGGGCGGGGGAGGGTTGCATCCTGCATGATCGATCTCGTGGGGCGTCACAAAAAACGCGACCCTACAGGTTGCGCCAGACACTGGCAATTGCTGCCCCGTTGATCTGCCAGGCCGGCGATTGTGTCGTCGTCCATTCAGACCAGCAGGGCTTTCAAGCCCTCCAGCGGCAACGGTCGGCTGTGCAGGTAACCCTGATACAGATGACAGCCCAGGCCTTGCAGGAACTCGAGCTGCTCCGCGGTTTCCACGCCTTCGGCGATCACATTCAAGTCCAGGCTGCGGGCCATGGCGACGATGGCGCGCACGATCTCCGCGTCGTTGGGGTCGTGGGTCGCGTCGCGGACGAAAGACTGGTCGATCTTCAGCGCATCCACTGGCAAGCGTTTGAGGTAGGTCAGCGACGAATAACCGGTGCCGAAGTCGTCCATGGCGAAACTCACGCCGAGTTTTTTCAGGCGCCGCATCTTGCTGATGGTGTCTTCCAGGTTCTGGATCACGATGCCTTCGGTGATTTCCAGCTTCAGCAGCGAAGACGGCAGTTGGTATTGGCTCAGGCTGCGCTCTATGCGCTCGACGAAGTCGTTCTGGCGGAACTGCCGCGGGCTGATGTTCACGCACAGGCTGAAATCGAGCGGGTCCACCAGGCCTTCGGCGATCAGCTGGCTGAAGGCCTGGCAGGCTTCGTCGAGAATCCAGGTGCCGACCTCGAGGATCAGGCCGCTGTCTTCCAGGACCTTGATGAACTCGGTGGGCGATTGCGCCCCCAGTTCGGGGTGATTCCAGCGCACCAGGGCTTCGGCGCCGACGATGCGGTTGTCGCGGGCATCGACCTGGGGCTGGAAGTGCAGGCTGAACTCGCCACGGGACAGCGCCAGGCGCAGGTCGGTTTCCATGCGCAGGCGCTCGCTGGCGGCTTTCTGCATGGTGTTGTGGAACATCTGGGTGGTGTTGCGCCCGGAGTCCTTGGCCCGGTACAGCGCGATGTCGGCGCGCTTGAGCAGGTCGGTGGGGGTCGAGCCGTGGTCGGGAATCAGGGCCACGCCTATGCTCGGGGTCACCTGCAGGCGCTGGCCGTCGAGGAACATCGGTTCGGACAGCAGCTCGCGCAGGGTATCGGCCAGCTCCCGAACCTGGTCGCTGACTTCGCTGCGGCTGCCCTCCAGGCCGCTGAGCAGGACCACGAACTCGTCGCCGCCCAGGCGCGCCACGGTGTCTTCCATGCGCACACTGGCCTCGAGGCGCGCGGTGACGATCTTCAGCACGGTGTCGCCCACCGGATGGCCGAGGGAATCGTTGATGTGCTTGAAGTGGTCCAGGTCGAGAAACAGCAGGGCGCCACGCAGGTTGTGGCGCTTGAGCAGGGCGATCTGCTGGCTCAGGCGATCCATCAGCAACGCGCGGTTGGGCAGGTTGGTCAGCGGGTCATGGTAGGCCAGGTGGCGAATCTGCGCCTGGGCGTTTTTCAGCAGGCTGACGTCCCGCGCGGTGAGCAGCAGGCAGGCGGTTTCATTGAGGGTGATGGGTTCGACCGAGACCTCGACCGTCAGGATCTCTCCGCGCTTGTTGCGGCCGAGCATTTCCAGGTGATTGACCCGACCTTTGAGCTGCAGCTCGGCGAGCAGGATCGAGCGCTGTTTTTCCTCGGCCCAGATGCCGACCTGATACACGGTGCGGCCGATCACTTCTTCGGCGCGGTAACCGGTCAGCCGGCAGAAGCCGTCGTTGACCTCCAGATAACGCCCGGTATCGCGCTCGGTGATGGTGATGGCGTCGGGGCTGGAGTGGAACGCCTTGGCGAACTTCTCTTCGCTGGCCTTGAGCGCGGCCTCGGAGCGTTGTTGCTGGGTAATGTCGCGCAGCGTGGTAACAATGCAGGGCTGTTTGTCGACGGTGATCTGCCGGCTGGAAATGATGCAGGTCAGGGGTTGCCCGTCCTTGTGCCGGACCACCACCGCGACGTTATTCAGCGCCTGTTCGCGGATCACCTGCTCGATCCGCTGCAGGCGCTGCGCGGAATCGTCCCAGAGACCGATTTCGTCGGCGCTGCGGTTGAGCACTTCGTCGACGGTCCAGCCGAAGGTCTGGGTGAAGCTGGAGTTGATCTCGATGAACTGCCCGGTTTCCTGGAGCGTGACGCAGATCGGGTCTGGGCTGACCTGGAACAGGCTGGCGAACTTCTCCTCGGACGTCACCAGGCGTTGCTCGCGCTCGACCTGTTCGGTGATGTCCAGCAAGGTCCCGGCCATGCGCAGCGGGTTGCCTTGCTCATCGCGGTAGAGGCGGGCACGGCTTTCCAGAAAGCGTGACGAGCCATCGGCCAGCTGCACGCGGTAGGTCAGCTGATAATTGCCGGCCGGGCCTTCGCGCAGGCTGCGGTAGGCATCGCGCATGCTGTTGCGCTCTTCGTCGGGCACGCCCTCGAAAAACGCATCGAACGACTCGTGGAATGGCATCGGCTCCAGGCCATGCAGCTGTGCGGCGCGGGCCGAGCCGTAGAGCATGCCGCTGGGAATGTGCCAGTCCCAGGTGCCGAGCTGGGCCGAGTCCAGCGCCAGGTCGAGGCGCTCCTGGCTGTCCTTGAGGGCCTGTTCGGCGCGCTTGCGTTCGCTGGTATCGAGAAAGGTGCTGAGCAGGTAGGCCTGGCCTTCCAGCTCGACTTTCTGGGCGCTGAGGATGCCGTCGTGAATCTGCCCGTTGCTGGCGCGCAGTTGCACCTCGAGGGTGGCGGCCTGGCCGCGCTTCTGGACCGCCTTGACCATTTGCGCGCGTTGTTCCGGATCGACCCACAGGCCCAGTTCGAGGGTGGTGCGGCCGATGACGTGCTGCAGCGGCCAGCCGAAGAGGATTTCGAAGTATTGGTTGGCCTCGCTGATCAGGCCATCTTCCAGGCGGGTCAGCAGCACCATGTTCGGGCACAGGTGAAACAGCGTGGCAAAGCGTTTTTCCGAGCTGCTGAGGGCCTGTTCCCGCTGGCGTTGGTGGGTGATTTCGCGAATCACCCCGATCATCCGTGGCTTGCCGTGCTTGTCCGGCAACACGCTGCCATTGATTTCCAGCCAGTGCAGGCTGCCGTCGGGCCAGCGGATGCGGTGATGCATCGCCTGCTCCAGCGGCGCGCCGGCCAGCACCGAATGGAAGGCGCGAATGGTTTTGGCGCGATCTTCCTCGGGCAGCAGGTCGAGGTATTCCAGGTCTTTGGGCAGCGGCTGGCGCGGATCGAAGCCAAACAGCGCCTGGGTGCCCCGCGACCAGCTGATTTGCCCGCTTTCGATGTCCCAGTACCAGGCGCCCAGCCGTGCGCCATTGAGTGCGGCGAGCAACTGCGGGGCGCTCTCCCAGCTTTGCTCCGACTGCTTGGGGTCGAGCGCGTGAATGCGCGGCATGGGCGGTAGACGGTCAGCGGGTTTGGGCATGAGCAGCGGGCCTTGGGCTGATAAGAGCGTTGGGCGCGGGTTCAGGCAATCAAGGAGGGGGCATAAGTCATGCCGGGACGCTTACGCCTTGGTCCCTGGCCAATCGACTTGTGCATCCAGTAAGGCCATGAAAGCCCGCGCAGCATTCGACAGCGTCCGTTCGGTATGCAGGATATAGCCTAGCTGGCGAGTGAGCTGTATGCCCGGTAAAGGAATGCGCGCCACCTGCTCGTCGAGCATGGTGCGGGGCAAGACGCTCCAGGCCAGGCCGATGGACACCATCATCTTGATGGTTTCCAGGTAGTTAGTGCTCATGGCGATGTTCGGGGTCAGGCCCTGGGCCTCGAACAGGCGCTGGACAATGTGGTGGGTAAAGGTGTTGCCACCGGGAAATACCGCCGGATGCAGGGCAACATCGGCCAGGCTGACCGTGCCGTTGCTCACCAGCGGATGCTCGGGGGCGGCGACGAAGTCCAGTGGGTCGTTCCACACCGGCGTGGCCTTGACCAGCGCATGGGGCTCGGGGGCCAGGGTGATCACCGCCAGTTCGGCGCGACCGTGGAGGATCTCTTCGTAGGCCACTTCCGAGTCGAGAAACTGGATGTCCAGGGCCACTTCCGGGTAACGCCGGGTAAAGGCGCGCAGCAGGGGCGGCAAGCGGTGCAGGCCGATATGGTGGCTGGTCGCCAGGGTCAGGCGGCCGGTGACTTCGCCGGTCAGGTTAGTCAGCGCCCGGCGGGTGTCGTCCAGTACGTTGAGGATCTGATAGGCCCGCGGCAGCAGGGCGCGTCCGGCCTCGGTCAGGCCCACTTCGCGGCCCAGGCGATCGAACAGCCGCACATTGAGCTGTTGCTCAAGGCCGGCGATGCGCTTGCTGATGGCTGGCTGGGTCAGGTGCAGGCGTTCACCGGCTCCGGAGAAGCTGCCGGTTTCGGCAATCGCGATAAAGGCATTGAGGTTGGCCAGGTCCATGGTCGCATTCCAGTTGGTTATCCAAAGTATAAAAAATATGAATTTGAGTTATTTAATGTAACGCCATAGCATCAGCCTCACAAGCCAAGGGGTTATTGACCGGTGTCAGAGACCCGCGGCATAGAAAATGATGAGGAACCGTCTGATGGCCGGCAAAACGCTCTACGACAAGCTCTGGGATTCGCATTTGGTCAAGCAGCGCGACGATGGCTCGGCGCTGATCTATATCGATCGTCACATCATCCACGAAGTGACCTCGCCGCAAGCCTTCGAAGGCCTGCGTCTGGCCGGGCGAAAGCCGTGGCGCATCGATGCCAACATCGCCACCCCGGACCACAACGTACCGACCACCCCGGAGCGCAAGGGCGGCATCGAAGCCATTGCCGACCAGGTCTCGCGTTTGCAGGTTCAGACCCTCGACGACAACTGCGATGAATACGGCATCGTCGAATTCAAGATGAACGACGTGCGTCAGGGCATCGTTCACGTGATCAGCCCGGAGCAGGGCGCGACCTTGCCGGGCATGACCGTGGTCTGCGGCGACTCGCACACCTCGACCCACGGCGCGTTCGGCGCCTTGGCTCACGGGATCGGCACCTCCGAGGTCGAGCACGTGCTCGCTACCCAGTGCCTGGTCGCCAAGAAAATGAAGAACATGCTGGTGCGCGTCGAAGGCCAGTTGCCGTTCGGCGTGACCGCCAAGGACATCGTCCTCGCGGTGATCGGCAAGATCGGCACCGCCGGCGGTAACGGCCATGCCATCGAATTCGCCGGCAGCGCGATCCGCGACCTGTCCATCGAAGGCCGCATGACCATCTGCAACATGTCCATCGAAGCCGGCGCCCGCGTGGGCCTGGTGGCGGCGGACCAGAAGACCGTGGATTACGTCAAGGGTCGTCCTTTCGCACCGAAAGGTGCCGAGTGGGATCTGGCGGTCGAATCCTGGAAAGACCTGGTGTCCGACGCCGACGCGCATTTCGACACCGTGGTCGAGCTCGACGCCACGCAGATCAAGCCGCAGGTCAGCTGGGGCACTTCGCCGGAAATGGTCTTGGCCGTTGATCAGAACGTGCCGGACCCGGCTAAAGAGATGGATCTGGTCAAGCGCGACTCGATCGTCCGCGCCTTGAAATACATGGGTTTGACCGCCAATCAGGCGATCACCGACATTCAGCTCGACCGCGTATTCATCGGCTCCTGCACCAACTCGCGGATCGAAGACTTGCGCGCTGCGGCGGTGATCGCCAAGGGCCGCAAGGTTGCGTCGACCATCAAACAGGCCATCGTGGTGCCGGGCTCGGGTCTGGTAAAGGCGCAGGCCGAGGCCGAAGGTCTGGACAAGATCTTCCTCGAAGCCGGTTTCGAATGGCGCGAGCCGGGTTGCTCGATGTGTCTGGCGATGAACCCGGACCGTTTGGAGTCCGGCGAACATTGCGCCTCGACCTCCAACCGTAACTTCGAAGGCCGTCAGGGCGCCGGTGGCCGTACCCACCTCGTCAGCCCGGCCATGGCCGCTGCGGCGGCGGTGAACGGTCGTTTCATCGACGTTCGTGAATTGATCTAAAGGAGCGCAGCATGAAAGCTTTTACCCAGCACACTGGTCTCGTCGCGCCTCTGGATCGTGCCAACGTCGACACCGACCAGATCATTCCGAAACAGTTTCTGAAGTCGATCAAGCGCACCGGTTTCGGCCCGAACCTGTTCGACGAGTGGCGTTACCTCGATGTGGGTCAGCCGTATCAGGACAACTCCAAACGTCCACTGAACAAGGAATTCGTGCTCAACGCCGAGCGTTATCAAGGCGCCAGCGTGTTGCTGGCCCGCGAGAACTTCGGTTGCGGCTCCAGCCGTGAACACGCGCCGTGGGCGCTGGAAGAGTACGGTTTCCGCAGCATCATCGCGCCGAGCTATGCCGACATCTTCTTCAACAACAGCTTCAAGAACGGCTTGCTGCCGATCATCCTGAGCGACGCCGAAGTCGACGAGCTGTTCAAGCAGGTCGAAGCCGCGCCGGGCTATCAGTTGCAGATCGATCTGCACGAGCAGACCGTCACCAGCCCGAACGGCAAGGTCTACCGCTTCGAGATCGACGCCTTCCGCAAACACTGCCTGCTCAACGGCCTGGACGACATCGGCCTGACCCTGCAGGACGGCGATGCGATTGCCGCGTTTGAAGCCAAGCATCGCGCGAGCCAGCCGTGGTTGTTCCGCGACGCGTGAATCTGAAAGGTTGAAACCCAGAAAAGGACGTACCCATGACCAGCACCGCCCACAGTCAGGTTGTACAAAAGCAATTCGGTGAACAGGCCGCCGCCTACCTGAGCAGCGCCGTTCACGCTCAAGGCACTGAATTTGCGCTGCTGCAGGCTGAACTGACGGGGCAGGGCGAGGCTCGGGTGCTGGACCTGGGTTGCGGTGCCGGGCACGTGAGTTTTCACGTCGCCCCGTTGGTGAAAGAAGTGGTGGCGTACGACCTGTCGCAGCAGATGCTCGACGTGGTCGCCGCCGCTGCCGTTGATCGCGGCTTGAGCAACGTGTCCACGGTCAACGGCGCCGCCGAGCGCCTGCCGTTCGCCGATGGCGAGTTCGACTTCGTGTTCAGCCGTTATTCGGCGCACCATTGGAGCGATCTCGGCGTGGCCTTGCGCGAAGTGCGCCGGGTGCTGAAACCGGGCGGCGTGGCGGCGTTCATCGATGTACTGTCGCCGGGCAGTCCGCTGTTCGACACCTATTTGCAGAGCGTCGAAGTGCTGCGCGATACCAGTCATGTGCGCGATTATTCGGCCGGTGAGTGGTTGCGCCAGGTCAGCGAGGCCGGTCTGCACACCCGCAGCACCACGCGTCAGCGCCTGCGTCTGGAGTACAACAGCTGGGTCGAACGGATGCGCACGCCTGAGGTGATGCGCGCCGCGATCCGCCAGTTGCAGCAATCAATGGGCAGCGAAGTGCGCGAATATTTTGAGATTGAGGCCGATGGTTCGTTCAGTACAGATGTACTGGTGCTCTGGGCCGAAAAGTAAGTTTCGAACGACAAGCATTTTTCCCGGCGCGCCCCTCGATGGCGCACCGACTGAAGACACGAGGAAAGCATGAGCAAGCAGATTCTGATTCTCCCAGGCGACGGTATTGGTCCGGAAATCATGGCCGAAGCGGTCAAGGTGCTGGAGCTGGCCAACCACAAGTACAGCCTGGGCTTCGAGCTGAGCCATGACGTGATCGGTGGTGCCGCCATCGACAAGCACGGCGTGCCGCTGGCCGACGAAACCCTCGACCGCGCTCGCGCTGCCGATGCCGTTCTGCTGGGCGCCGTGGGCGGCCCGAAATGGGACACCATCGAACGTGACATCCGCCCTGAACGCGGCCTGCTGAAAATCCGCGCGCAACTGGGCCTGTTCGGCAACCTGCGTCCGGCGATCCTGTACCCGCAACTGGCCGACGCTTCGAGCCTGAAGCCGGAAATCGTTGCCGGCCTGGACATCCTGATCGTCCGTGAGCTGACCGGCGGCATCTACTTCGGCGCGCCGCGCGGTACCCGTACTCTGGAAAACGGCGAGCGCCAGTCTTACGACACGCTGCCGTACAGCGAAAGCGAAATCCGCCGTATCGCCCGTGTCGGTTTCGACATGGCCCGCGTGCGTGGCAAGAAACTGTGCTCGGTGGACAAGGCCAACGTACTGGCGTCCAGCCAACTGTGGCGTGAAGTGGTCGAGCAGGTCGCCAAGGATTACCCGGACGTCGAGCTGAGCCACATGTATGTCGACAACGCCGCGATGCAACTGGTGCGTGCACCGAAGCAGTTCGACGTGATCGTCACCGACAACATGTTCGGCGACATCCTGTCCGACGAAGCGTCGATGCTCACCGGCTCCATCGGCATGCTGCCGTCGGCCTCGCTGGATGCCAACAACAAGGGCATGTACGAGCCTTGCCACGGTTCGGCGCCGGACATCGCGGGCAAAGGCATCGCCAACCCGCTGGCGACCATTCTGTCGGTATCGATGATGCTGCGTTACAGCTTCAACCTGCACGAAGCGGCGGATGCCATCGAGAAAGCGGTCAGCGTGGTGCTGGATCAGGGTCTGCGCACCGGCGACATCTTTTCGACCGGTTGCACTAAAGTCGGTACGCAGGAAATGGGTGACGCAGTAGTCGCCGCGCTGCGGAATCTGTAATCTCTCGGGCCCGCTGCGAAATTCAATACAAAGCAGCGGCCCACTTTTCAAGAAGGTGTAGTTGCGATGAAACGTGTAGGTCTGATCGGTTGGCGCGGCATGGTCGGTTCCGTGCTCATGCAGCGGATGCTGGAAGAGCAGGATTTCGATCTTATCGAGCCGGTGTTTTTCACCACTTCCAATGTCGGTGGCCAAGGCCCGTCCGTGGGCAAGGACATTGCTCCGCTCAAGGACGCTTACAGCATTGAAGAGCTGAAGACCCTCGACGTGATCCTGACCTGCCAGGGCGGCGACTACACCAGCGAAGTATTCCCGAAGCTGCGCGAAGCCGGCTGGCAGGGTTACTGGATCGACGCGGCCTCGAGCCTGCGGATGAACGACGACGCCGTCATCATCCTCGACCCGGTCAACCGCAAGGTCATCGACCAGCAGCTCGACGCGGGCACCAAGAACTACATCGGCGGCAACTGCACCGTCAGCCTGATGCTGATGGGCCTGGGCGGTCTGTTCGAGGCCGGTCTGGTCGAGTGGATGAGTGCCATGACCTATCAGGCGGCCTCCGGTGCCGGCGCGCAGAACATGCGTGAACTGATCAAGCAGATGGGCGCGACCCATGCCGCTGTCGCCGATCAACTGGCCGATCCTGCCAGCGCGATCCTCGACATCGACCGTCGTGTGGCCGAAGCCATGCGCAGCGACGCGTACCCGACCGAAAACTTCGGCGTACCGCTGGCCGGCAGCCTGATCCCGTGGATCGACAAGGAACTGCCGAACGGCCAGAGCCGCGAAGAGTGGAAGGCCCAGGCCGAGACCAACAAGATCCTCGGTCGCTTCAAGAGCCCGATCCCGGTCGACGGCATCTGCGTGCGCATCGGCGCCATGCGCTGCCACAGCCAGGCGCTCACCATCAAGCTGAACAAGGACGTGCCGATCGCCGATATCGAAGGGTTGATCAGCCAGCACAATCCTTGGGTCAAGCTGGTACCGAACCAGCGCGACATCAGCATGCAGGAGCTGAGCCCGACCAAGGTCACCGGCACTCTGAACATCCCGGTGGGCCGTCTGCGCAAGCTGAACATGGGCTCGCAGTTCCTCGGCGCGTTCACCGTCGGCGACCAGCTGCTGTGGGGTGCCGCCGAACCGCTGCGCCGCATGCTGCGGATCCTGCTCGAGCGTTGATCCTCTGATGCGTTGAAAGAGCCCGCGCCTTGCAAGAGGCGCGGGCTTTTTTATGTCGGAGCCGCTGCTGATTACTGGCTATGAGCATGTTTGCGAAAAGTCTGATGTGTCAGGTCTGATAAATTGCCTCGCCCCCAAGCGCCGGGTAAAGTGCCGCTCCCCCCGTTTCGCCAGAGGTAGCACCATGAACCAGTCCTTCGATATCGCCGTGATCGGTGCCACCGGTACTGTCGGCGAAACCCTCGTCCAGATTCTCGAAGAGCGCGATTTTCCGATCGCCAACCTGCACCTGCTGGCCAGCAGCGAGTCGGCGGGGCACTCGGTGCCGTTTCGTGGGAAAAATGTGCGGGTACGCGAGGTCGACGAGTTCGATTTCAGCAAGGTGCAGCTGGCGTTTTTCGCTGCCGGCCCGGCGGTGACCCTGAGTTTCGCCCCGCGGGCCACGGCGGCCAATTGCGCGGTGATCGACCTGTCGGGCGCATTGCCTTCGGCCCAGGCGCCGAATCTGGTGCCGGAAGCCAATGAGCGCGTGCTGGCTGGCCTGAAGAAGCCCGTTCAACTGAGCAGCCCCAGCGCCGCGGCCACGTCGCTGGCGGTGGTCCTGGCGCCCTTGCAGGCATTGTTCGAGATCCAGCGGGTCAACCTGACCGCCAGCCTGGCGGTCTCCACCCAGGGCCGCGAAGCGGTAACCGAGCTGGCGCGGCAGACCGCCGAACTGCTCAATGCCCGCCCATTGGAGCCACGCTTCTTCGACCGGCAGATGGCCTTCAACCTGTTGGCGCAGGTCGGCACACCCGACGAGCACGGTCACACCCTGTTGGAAAAACGCCTGGTCCGGGAGTTGCGCGAGGTGCTGGCGCAGCCTTTATTAAAGATTTCTGTCACTTGCGTTCAAGCCCCGGTGTTTTTTGGCGATAGCTATAGCGTGACTCTGCAGTCAGCCACGGCGATCGACCTGGACGCGGTCAATGCCGCGCTCGAAGCGGCGCCCGGCATCGAGCTGGTCGAGGCGGGCGACTACCCGACCGCGGTGGGCGATGCGGTCGGGCAGGATGTGGTCTACGTTGGTCGGGTGCGCGGGGGGATCGACGACCCGGCGGAACTTAATCTCTGGCTGACGTCAGATAACGTACGCAAAGGGGCTGCACTCAACGCGGTGCAGCTGGCTGAGTTGTTGATAAAAGACCTTCTGTAAAAGATACTTGGCAACAATTTGCAGAATGATTCTAGCTGGGCGCTATGCTTGGCTGGTTGCTGGAGGTGAGCTGTCGTCGCGCTCTTCCAAGGCATGCAGACATAATCGCGCGAAGCGGCCCTTCAGGCCGCACGCAATGCCTTACGGCAGCGCTACAACACCTTCTCGCTGGCCGAGGAATGTTCAAACAAAGGATGAGGCTATGGTTCAAGTTCGCAAACTGGTGTTAGCAATAGCGGCCGCGTCGGCGCTGTCCTCCGGTATGGCGCAGGCGCTTGGGCTCGGGGAGCTGACCCTGAAGTCGACTCTGAACCAGCCACTGGTTGCAGAAATCGAGTTGCTGGACGTCAAGGATCTCACCGCCGCCGAGGTGGTGCCGAGCCTGGCCTCGCCTGAAGATTTCGCCAAGGCGGGCGTCGATCGCCAGGCCTTTCTCAATGACCTGAGCTTTACCCCGGTGCTCAATGCCAACGGCAAGAGCGTGCTGCGGGTCACTTCGAGCCAGCCGCTCTCCGAGCCGATGGTCAAGTTCCTGGTGCAGGTGATGTGGCCCAATGGCCGTCTGCTGCGCGACTACAGCGTCCTGCTCGATCCGTCCAAGTTTTCCCCGCAAACCGCTGAGGCGGCCGCGCAATCCGCGGCGCAGGCTCCAGCGGTTGCCGCGCCGGTCACCGGTGCCAACAAGCCTGCCCAATACACCACCTCGGCCCGCGACACCCTCTGGGAAATCGCAGCCAAGGCTCGTAATGGCGGTTCGGTCCAGCAAACCATGCTGGCCATCCAGGCGTTGAATCCGGATGCCTTTATCGATGGCAACATCAACCGCCTGAAAACCGGACAGGTGTTGCGCCTGCCCGATGCCGTGCAGAGCACCAGCCTGCCGCAGCAACAAGCGATCGCCGAGGTCGCCGCGCAGAATACGGCGTGGCGTCAGGGGCGTCGCCTGGCACCACGCGGCGCTCAGCAGCAACTGGACGGCACCCGGCGCGCCGGTGCGGACAAGGCGCCTGCACAAGGCGCGGTCAAGGATAGTCTGAGCCTGGTGTCTGCCGAGTCGGGCAAGGCGCGGGGCAAGGGTGCGGCTGGCGATAGCCAGGCGCTGAGCAACAAGCTGGCGGTGACTCAGGAAAGCCTCGATGCGGCCCGTCGCGATAATGCCGAGCTGAAAAGCCGCATGGCGGATCTGCAGAGCCAGCTGGACAAGCTGCAACGCCTGATCGAATTGAAAAACGACCAGTTGGCCAAATTGCAGGCGGAAGGGGCGGGTGCCGTGGCGCCAGCACAACCGACCGCGGCCATGCCGGCGCAACTGGCTGAGCAGCCGGCGACCCCGGCGGCGCCAGTGACCGATCCTGCGGCAGCTGCGGGCGAGGCCCCGGCTGAAGCGGTACCGGCCCAGGCGCAAGCGCCGGCGTCCGATGAAGACAAATTCAACGATCTGCTGACCAACCCGATCCTCTTGGGTCTGGCGGGCGGCGGGGCAATCTTGGTGCTGTTGTTGCTGCTGTTGCTGGCTCGTCGCCGCAAGGCTCAGCTGGAAGCAGAAAAACATCTGCGCATGGCGCGTGCCCTGTCCGAAGAGGCTGAGCTGTCCAAGGACCTGGATCTGCCGGAAAGCAGCTTCGAAGGTCTTGAAGTTCCACCGCCGAGCGTCAAGCTGGCTCCAGCTCCAGTCGTGGCGCCTGTGGTGGCCGCGGCGCCGGTGGCTGCTGCGGTCGAGCATCCGGTCGATGTGCTGGATCAGGCCCAGTCCCATATCGATGCTGGTCGCCTGAACCAGGCGGCGGCGATCCTGGAGGAGGCCGTCAAGCTGGAGCCACAGCGTAGCGAGTTGCGTTTGAAGCTGATGGAAGTCTATGGCCATCAGGGCGATCGCAGCGCTTTTGTGGCCCAGGAACGTCAGCTGGTGGCCAATGGCAAGAACCACGCTGAAGTCGAGCAACTGAAAAGCCGTTTCCCGGCAATGGCTGCGGTGGCGGCTGCCGGTCTCGGCGCGGCTGCAGCAGCGGCGGCGCTGGATGCTCAATACGTCAAGGAACTGTTGCTCGACGAGCCACAGGAGCCTGCGCCGGCAGCAGCTGTCGATGACCTGGATACCGATTTTGACCTGAGCCTGGACGATCTGGAGGCGGTCTCTCCAGCGGCACCGGCTGCTCCTGCTGCTCCTGCTGCTTCGACTCAAGCTGAGCCCGAGCTGGACGACTTCCCACTGGATGACGACCTGAGTTTCGAGTCGGTGCTGCAGCAGCAAACCGAAGCCAAGGAAAGCCTGGACGACCTGTCGGATTTCGACCTGGATCTGGGTGAGGACCTTCCTGCCGCGGCGCAAGCCGATGAGGATTTCCTTCTCAGCCTGGATGACGACCTGAAGGATCTGCCGGCTGCCGAAGTGCCGACGGTGACCGAAGCTGCGCTCGACGATCTTGAACTGCCTGCGGACTTCGACTTGTCCCTGGCGGACGAGATGGATGCGCAGCCCGCTGCCAAGGATGCTTTCGCGTCCGAGCTGGACGATGTCAACGCCGAGCTGGATCGCTTGTCGCAAAGCCTTGAGCAGCCGGAATTGGCCGAGCCGACCTTTACCGCGGAAGACGCCGCGGGCAGTGCCGACGAAGGGGATTTCGATTTCCTTTCCGGCGCCGACGAAGTGGCGACCAAGCTCGATCTGGCCCAGGCCTACATCGACATGGGCGACAACGATGGCGCGCGGGATATTCTCGGCGAAGTCATCAGCGAAGGTAACGACGGCCAGAAAAGCGAAGCCAAGGAAATGCTCGCGCGTCTGGTCTGAGTCAGCAGTAGCAGCAAAAAAACGGCAGCCATCGAGGCTGCCGTTTTTGTTTCCGGGTCAATGACAGTGCTTGGGCTGTCAGGCCAACAGGTCTTCGTAGAAGGCACCGAACGGCCGGGTAGGGTGGGCGATCTGGATTTCCAGAATCCACAGGCCGACGTTGGGGCACGCCTCGAAGTTGCCCAGGTCGCCCGCTCGATAAATGGCATGGGGGAAGTCGCTGACCCGGTGCCCCTTGATCTCCAAATTCAGCACCCAGCCCATGGCGCTGGCCTGTTCTTCGGCATAGCGATACAGGGCGGGGCCGGCCACCTTGTGCTCGCTCCAGTGGTCGCGAACCCGTTCGAACAGGGTTTGGGCTGCCGCGGCGCAGGCTTGCATCTCGGGATCGTTGCCGGTGACGAAGGTCGCGCCGCAATCGCCTTCGTGGCGGTCCCAGACCACCCCCAGGTCGATAAAGAAGATGTCGTTGTCACCCAGTGCCGGATCGCCTTCGGAGCGTTGCTTGAAGGTCTTCAGGGTGTTTGCGCCAAAACGCACCAGCGCCGGGTGCCAGATCCTGTCCATGCCCAGCTCTGCAAGCACCTCCAGCCCCAGCGCGCGAGCCTGGGACTCGAGCATGCCTGGCTGGATGCGGGCGGCTATCTGGGTGATGGCTTCCCAGGTCTTGTGCTTGGCGTGAAGCATGCCTTGCAGACTGTAGGCGAGGCCCACGGCCTCCTTGTTGATGGCGGTCATTGGTCAGGTCCCGGTCGAGTGGATTTATGCTTATCGCTATATATCTGTCTATATAGCGTTGATCCTGGTTTTCAGGCAATCCTGTTTACGCCCGCTGGCGCATAATCGGCAAACCTCAACTAAAAGCGGGCCGCGCATGGCGTCTGTCTGCGCGCGCCTTATAATGGCCGCCTTTGCGCATATCAGCAGGCTGTAAGTTCTTGGCAAATATAGATAACGCGGCCGCCGAAATGGCGGCCGCAGGCTTTTTCAGAATCGCGTTGGGTGTCGAATACAAGGGCTCGCGTTATCGTGGCTGGCAGCGTCAGGCTTCCGGTGTCCCGAGTGTCCAGGAAACCCTCGAGAAGGCGCTGTCCCGGGTGGCGGATTCGCCGGTGCTGCTGTCTTGCGCCGGGCGTACCGACGCCGGCGTGCACGCCTGCGGGCAGGTGGTGCACTTCGATACCCAGGCCGAGCGTTCGATGAAGGCGTGGGTGATGGGGGCCAATATCAACTTGCCCCACGACATCAGTGTGAGCTGGGCCAAGGTCATGCCGGCGCATTTTCATGCGCGGTTCAAGGCAATTGCCCGCCGCTATCGCTACGTGATCTACAACGACCAGATCCGTCCGGCGCACCTGAACGAGGAGATCACCTGGAACCACCGCCCACTGGATGTCGAGCGGATGGCCGAAGCCGCCCAGCATCTGGTGGGCACCCACGATTTCAGCGCATTCCGCGCCGGGCAGTGCCAGGCCAAGTCGCCGATCAAGGAAATCCACCATCTGCGGGTCACCCGCCACGGCAAGATGATTGTCCTGGATATCCGCGCCAGCGCGTTCCTGCATCACATGGTGCGCAATATCGCCGGGGTGCTGATGACCATCGGCGCGGGCGAGCGTCCGGTCGAGTGGGCCAGGGAAGTGCTGGAGAGCCGGATTCGCCGCACGGGCGGGGTGACGGCGCATCCTTTCGGGCTGTATCTGGTGCAGGTCGAGTACCACGATGAGTTCGAGTTGCCCGAGCGATACATCGGGCCACATTTCCTCACCGGCTTCTCGGAACTTGACGGCTGACGCCTGGAAAAGCATTTGCTACCATCCGGGACTTTCCCCGGATTTGCCCTGAGGTTTAAACGACATGTCAGCCGTTCGCAGCAAAATTTGTGGGATTACCCGCATTGAGGATGCGCTGGCGGCGGTCGAGGCCGGGGCCGATGCCATCGGGCTGGTGTTCTACGCCAAGAGCCCGCGGGCGGTAAGCGTCCAGCAGGCGCGGGCAATCATTGCCGCGCTGCCGCCGTTCGTGACCACCGTGGGCCTGTTCGTCAATGCCAGCCGCTGCGAGCTGGGCGAGATCCTCGATGCAGTACCGCTGGACCTGTTGCAGTTTCATGGCGATGAAACGCCGGCGGACTGCGAGGGCTATCACCGGCCCTACATCAAGGCGCTGCGAGTCAAGGCCGGCGACGATATTGCCGGCAGTTGCGCAGCATATGCGCGGGCCAGCGGCATTCTGCTCGATACCTATGTCGAGGGCGTGCCCGGTGGAACCGGCGAAGCCTTCGACTGGTCACTGGTACCGCAAGGCTTGAGCAAGCCGATCATCCTGGCCGGTGGCTTGACTGCCGAGAATGTCGGCCAGGCGATAGCGCAGGTTCGCCCCTACGCGGTGGACGTCAGCGGTGGGGTGGAGCAGAGCAAGGGCATCAAGGATCACGCAAAGATTCGCGCATTTATGCAGGCCGTTCGCGGCAGCTGTTAGTCGATGTGACGGCTGGCAGTCTGCCGCCGTCCATAACACCACTGTACAAAACAGGCCGGCACCGTCGCTGGGCGGGCCGAAATCGAAGTGGCAACCGCTCTATCCGGGGGTTGCCGGGATGGCTGAGGAACCGTTCGGTACAGGCAGGTCAAGCTCGCGCTGACCGCGGTAGCGAACAGATCATCGCCGCACACATGAATTTAGCTCAAGGGCATACGCGGGGCCGCGAACCAGAGCGTTCGGGCCGCCGGTACTGGAGAAAGAAAGCATGAGCAACTGGTTAGTAGACAAACTGATCCCTTCGATCATGCGTTCCGAGGTGAAGAAAAGCTCGGTGCCTGAAGGTCTGTGGCACAAGTGCCCATCCTGCGAGGCGGTGCTGTATCGTCCGGAGCTGGAAAAGACCCTGGACGTTTGCCCCAAGTGCAACCATCACATGCGCATCGGCGCTCGCGCCCGCATCGACATTTTTCTCGACGCTGAGGGCCGTGCCGAACTGGGTGCCGACCTGGAGCCGGTAGACCGTCTGAAATTCCGCGACGGCAAGAAGTACAAGGATCGCCTGACCGCGGCCCAGAAGCAGACCGGTGAAAAGGACGCGCTGATTTCCATGAGCGGTACCCTGCTGGGGATGCCGGTGGTGGTATCGGCGTTCGAATTCTCCTTCATGGGCGGTTCCATGGGCGCCATCGTCGGCGAGCGTTTTGTGCGTGCTGCCAACTACGCGCTGGAAAAGCGTTGCCCGATGGTCTGCTTCTCCGCTTCCGGCGGTGCGCGGATGCAGGAAGCGCTGATCTCCCTGATGCAAATGGCCAAGACCTCCGCGGTGCTGGCGCGTCTGCGTGAAGAAGGGCTGCCATTCATTTCCGTGCTGACCGACCCGGTCTACGGCGGTGTTTCTGCCAGTCTGGCGATGCTGGGTGACGTGATTGTCGCCGAGCCTAAGGCCCTGGTCGGTTTCGCCGGTCCGCGCGTGATCGAGCAGACCGTGCGTGAAAAACTGCCGGAAGGTTTCCAGCGCAGCGAGTTCCTGCTGGAGCATGGCGCCATCGACATGATCATCCCGCGTCAGGAGCTGCGTCCGCGCCTGGGCAACCTGCTGGCTCAACTGATGGGCTTGCCGACGCCTGAGTTCGTGGCTGCGCCCGTCGAAGCGATCGTGGTGCCACCGGTGCCTGCAAACATATGACCGAACGTACCCTTGGCGACTGGCTTGCCTACCTTGAGCAGTTGCATCCGTCAGCCATCGACATGGGGCTGGAGCGCTCGCAAGAAGTAGCGTCCCGCATGGGATTGGGCAGGTTGGCGCCTCGGGTCATCACGGTGACCGGTACCAACGGCAAGGGTTCTACCTGTGCGTTCGTGGCGTCCTTGCTACGAGCCCAGGGGCTGAAGGTCGGTGTCTACAATTCTCCCCATCTGCTGCGCTACAACGAGCGCGTACAGATCGATGGTGTCGAAGCCAGCGATGCCGAGCTGTGCGAGGCCTTTGTCGCGGTCGAGGCCGGGCGCGGTGAAATTTCCCTGACCTATTTCGAGATGGGCACTTTGGCGGCCTTCTGGCTGTTCCAGCGCGCCGGTCTCGATGCGGTGGTGCTGGAAGTCGGCCTGGGTGGGCGCCTGGATGCGGTCAACCTGGTGGATGCCGATCTGGCGCTGGTCACCAGCATCGGCGTCGACCATTCCGATTACCTGGGTGACACCCGTGAATCTGTGGCCTTCGAGAAGGCCGGCATTTTCCGCCAGGGCGCGCCTGCGCTCTGCGGTGACCTGAATCCCCCTCAGCCCCTGCTGGATAAGGCGCGAGAGTTGAGCTGCCCGTTCTTCTTGCGCGGTCGGGATTTCGACCTGGGGATCACCGAGGCGAACTGGCAGTGGCGTGGCCTCGATGCGCAGGGCAATGCCGTCGAATTGCGGGATCTGCCGTTGCTCGATCTGCCCATGGAGAACGCTGCGCTGGCCTTGCAGGCCTATTTGCTGCTGGGGCTGCCTTGGCAGGCCGAACGCATCGCCGACGCCTTGCAGCAGACGCGAGTGGTGGGACGCCTGGATCGCCGTCAGTTCGAATGGCAGGGCAAGCGCCTGAACCTGTTGCTGGATGTCGGGCACAACCCCCATGCCGCGGAGTATCTGGCCGAACGCCTGATGCGTCGACCTGTGGCGGGCAAGCGCCTGGCGGTATTCGGCCTGTTGGCGGACAAGGATCTGGAGGGCGTGGTTGCCCGTCTGGATGCCTGTGTCGAGCATTGGGCGGTGGCGCCGCTGGATTCTACTCGCGCGCGTCCCGTTGCGGACTTGCAAGCGGCACTGGAGAACCTTGGGGCTTCGGTAACGTCTTATCAGAGTGTCGCCGCTGCCTTGGAAGGGCAGTGTGCGCAGGCTACGGCCGAAGACGAGATTCTGCTGTTCGGATCTTTTTATTGTGTTGCCGAGGCGCTCGAGTGGCTCGCTCGGCGCTCCACGGAGGAAGCTGCACATGGCTATGCTGGATAACGTCTACAAGCAGCGAATGGTTGGGGCCCTGGTTCTGGTGGCGTTGGCGGTGATTTTCCTGCCGATGCTGTTTTCCCGCGAAGATGAGCAGCGGCATGTCAATGTCGAGGCGCCGGCAGCACCTCAGGCCCCCGCGGTAACCCAGATCCAGGTCGATCCTGTGGCGGTGCCCGAGCCACAGGCGTTGCCACAAGAGCCGGTACCCACCGATGAAGAGGTAGCCCAGCAGGCCGCGCCTTCGATGCCGATTGCTCCAAGTGCCCCTGTTTCAGCTCCAGCCCCGACTCCGGCGCCGCCGCCAGTCGCTGCGAGCAAGCCAGTGACTCCGCCGCCTGCACCCGCGCCCAAGCCGGCTCCGGCCCAACCGATTGCCGCGGCGCCAGCCAAGCCCGATGCGACTCCAAGCCGTGTCGATGCGAATGGCCTGTCGGTCAGCTGGTCGGTGCAACTGGCCAGCCTGTCCAGTCGGGAAAGTGCTGAAAACCTGCAGAAAACCTTGCGCAGCCAGGGTTACAACGCCTATATCCGTTCCGCCGATGGCAAGAACCGGGTATTCGTCGGTCCGTTGATCGAGCGGGCCGAGGCAGACCGCCTGCGCGATTTGCTGAACCGTCAGCAGAACCTCAAGGGTTTTGTCGTGCGCTTCCAGCCTGAGCGCGGTTAAGGCTATCGCCTTGATTTGCAAAGCACAGTGAATCGCAGCTTACCGACGGCCATGCGCTCTGTTAAAATGCGCCGCCTTATCCGTCTGTAGGCTGCACTGTGCCATTTACCTGGGTTGACTGGGCGATCGTTGCAATCATCGCCATCTCCGCTTTGATCAGTTTGAGCCGCGGCTTCGTCAAAGAAGCGCTGTCGCTGCTTACCTGGATCGTCGCAGGAGTCGTTGCCTGGATGTTTGGTGGCTCTCTGTCCGAATACCTCAGCGGATACATCGAGACTCCCTCGGCTCGCGTGATCGCGGGCTGTGCCATCATGTTTGTCGCCACTTTAATCGTGGGCGCAATGATCAATTATCTTATCGGCGAATTGGTTCGCGTCACCGGGCTATCCGGGACCGATCGATTCCTGGGCATGGCCTTCGGCGCGGCACGTGGCGCGTTGCTGGTGGTCGTGGCAGTCGGGCTATTGAGCCTGGGGCCGGTACAACAGGATTCCTGGTGGCAGCAGTCGCGACTGGTGCCACAATTTCTATTGGTTGCAGACTGGTCAAAAAACCTCATATTGGGGTGGAGCAGTCAGTGGCTGGCCAGCGGTATCAGCGTACCCGCTGAAATACCGTTCAAGGAACAACTCTTACCGGCCAAAACGCCTCAGTAAGATGTGTTCAGTTCAGTTTCATTAAGTAGGGGTTGCGTCGCATGTGTGGCATCGTCGGTATCGTCGGTAAGTCGAACGTCAATCAGGCGCTGTATGACGCGCTAACCGTCCTCCAGCACCGCGGCCAGGACGCTGCCGGTATCGTGACCAGCCATGATGGCCGGTTATTCCTGCGCAAGGACAACGGCCTGGTCCGTGACGTTTTCCATCAACGGCACATGCAGCGCCTGGTCGGTCACATGGGTATTGGCCATGTGCGTTATCCGACCGCTGGCAGCTCGACTTCGGCCGAAGCTCAACCGTTTTACGTCAACTCGCCTTACGGCATTACTTTGGCGCATAACGGTAACCTGACCAACGTTGAACAGCTGGCCAAGGAGATCTACGAATCTGACTTGCGCCACGTCAACACCAATTCCGATTCGGAAGTCCTGCTCAACGTCTTCGCTCACGAGCTGGCCCAGCGCGGCAAGCTGCAACCGACTGAAGAAGACGTGTTCGCCGCCGTGACCGACGTGCACAACCGTTGCGTTGGCGGTTATGCGGTAGTGGCCATGGTCACCGGTTATGGCATCGTCGGTTTCCGCGACCCTCACGGTATTCGCCCGATCGTTTTCGGTCAGCGTCATACCGACGAAGGCGTCGAATACATGATCGCCTCCGAAAGCGTGTCCCTGGATGTGCTGGGCTTCACCCTGATCCGCGACCTGGCGCCGGGCGAAGCGGTCTACATCACTGAAGACGGCAAGCTGCACACCCGCCAGTGCGCGACCAATCCGAAATTGACTCCATGCATCTTCGAACACGTCTACCTGGCGCGTCCGGACTCGATCATCGACGGTGTGTCGGTGTACAAGGCACGCTTGCGCATGGGTGAGAAGCTGGCCGAGAAGATCCTGCGCGAGCGTCCGGATCACGATATCGACGTGGTCATCCCGATTCCGGACACCAGTCGCACCGCAGCGCTGGAGCTGGCGAACCACTTGGGCGTCAAGTTCCGCGAAGGTTTCGTGAAGAACCGCTACATCGGCCGGACCTTCATCATGCCGGGCCAGGCTGCGCGGAAAAAATCCGTGCGCCAGAAACTCAATGCCATCGAGCTGGAGTTCCGCGGCAAGAATGTGATGCTGGTGGATGACTCGATCGTGCGCGGCACCACCTGCAAGCAGATCATCCAGATGGCCCGTGAAGCCGGTGCGAAGAACGTCTACTTCTGCTCCGCGGCGCCTGCCGTGCGTTTCCCGAACGTATACGGCATCGACATGCCGAGCGCTCACGAGCTGATTGCCCACAATCGTTCGACTCAGGATGTGGCCGATCTGATCGGCGCCGACTGGCTGATCTATCAGGATCTGCCTGACCTGATCGAAGCGGTCGGTGGCGGCAAGATCAAGATCGAGAGCTTCGACTGCGCGGTATTCGATGGCAAGTATGTCACCGGCGACGTCGACGAGGCCTACCTGAACAAGATCGAAAACGCACGTAACGATGCCTCCAAGGCCAAGACCCAGGCGGTCAGTGCGATCATCGATCTGTACAACAACTGATTTAGAGCACTAAAGACATAAGGAGTAGGCGGCATGAGTCAGGATTGGGATGCCGGTCGGCTGGACAGCGACCTTGATGGCGTAGCTTTCGATACCCTGGCCGTGCGCGCCGGCCAACACCGTACCCCGGAAGGGGAGCACGGTGATCCGATGTTCTTCACCTCCAGCTACGTGTTCCGTACGGCCGCCGATGCGGCCGCGCGGTTCGCTGGCGAGGTGCCGGGCAATGTCTATTCCCGCTACACTAACCCGACCGTGCGAGCGTTCGAAGAGCGCATCGCTGCCCTGGAGGGTGCCGAGCAGGCCGTGGCCACGGCCACTGGCATGGCGGCCATTCTCTCGGTGGTCATGAGTTTGTGCAGCGCGGGCGACCATGTATTGGTTTCGCGCAGTGTGTTTGGCTCGACCATCAGCCTGTTCGAAAAGTATTTCAAGCGCTTCGGTATCGAGGTCGATTACGTGCCCCTGGCGGACCTGTCCGGCTGGGATGCGGCGATCAAGGTCAATACCAAGTTGCTGTTCGTTGAGTCGCCGTCCAACCCGCTCGCCGAGCTGGTGGATATCGCTGCGCTGTCCGAAGTGGCTCACGCCAAGGGCGCGATGCTGGTGGTCGACAACTGTTTCTGCACCCCGGCACTGCAGCAGCCGCTGAAGCTGGGCGCGGACGTGGTGGTGCACTCGGCAACCAAGTTCATCGACGGCCAGGGTCGTTGCATGGGCGGTGTGGTGGCTGGCCGCAGCGAGCAAATGAAAGAAGTTGTGGGTTTCCTGCGTACCGCGGGGCCGACCCTGAGTCCGTTCAACGCCTGGATTTTCCTCAAGGGTCTCGAGACCCTCAACCTGCGTATGCGCGCCCATTGTGCCAATGCCCAGGCCCTGGCCGAATGGCTGGAGCAGCAGGACGGCATCGAGAAGGTGCACTACGCCGGTCTGCCAAGCCATCCGCAATACGAGCTGGCCAAGCGTCAGCAGCGTGGTTTCGGTGCGGTGGTGAGCTTCGAGGTCAAGGGTGGCAAGGAAGGGGCCTGGCGTTTTATCGACGCCACTCGCCTGATCTCCATTACCGCCAACCTGGGCGATAGCAAGACCACCATCACTCACCCGAGCACCACCTCTCACGGCCGTCTGGCGCCGCAAGAGCGTGAAGCGGCGGGCATTCGTGACAGCCTGATTCGTATCGCTGTCGGCCTTGAGGATGTGGTGGACCTGCAAGCCGATCTGGCGCGCGGCTTGGCAGCCTTGTGATCGAGTTGTCCGAACAGCAGAGCATTGCCAACGGCCGCGTCGCGCTGGTGACTGGTGCGGCACGCGGTATCGGCCTGGGCATTGCCGCCTGGCTGATCAGCGAGGGCTGGCAGGTGGTGCTGACCGATCTGGACCGCGTACGCGGCTCCCAGGTGGCCAAGGTCTTGGGTGACAGCGCCTGGTTCATCGGTATGGATGTGGCGGATGAGGCTCAGGTCGCCCTGGGGGTCGCCGAAGTGCTGGGGCAGTTCGGGCGCCTCGATGCGCTGGTGTGCAATGCGGCGGTCGCCGATCCACGCAACATCACCCTGGAAAGCCTCGACCTGGCTTACTGGAATCGGGTGCTGGCGGTGAACCTCAGCGGTCCGATGCTCCTGGCCAAGCACTGCGCACCGTATCTGCGTGCTCATGGCGGAGCCATCGTCAACCTGGCATCTACCCGTGCCCGGCAATCGGAACCCGACACTGAGGCCTATGCGGCGAGCAAGGGCGGCCTGCTGGCCTTGACCCATGCATTGGCCATGAGTCTGGGGCCGGAGATTCGGGTCAATGCGGTCAGCCCTGGCTGGATCGATGCCCGGGATCCAGCGGCGCGGCGGGCCGAACCTTTGAGCGATGCCGATCATGCCCAGCATCCGGCAGGCAGGGTAGGGACGGTCGAAGATGTGGCGGCGATGGTGGCGTGGCTGTTGTCGAAGAACTCCGGTTTTGTCACTGGCCAGGAGTTTGTGGTCGACGGCGGCATGAGCAAGAAAATGATTTATTGCGATTGATGGCGTGTGAAGGGCACAGCGAGCGCGGCTTGAGGTCGCCGGTGTTGTTGATCCCTTCTGCAGGCGTTGTCGTGATTTTGTCTTTTTCAGAAAAACTTCAAGCAGGGTATTGACTTAGCATCGGTATCTGCGTAAATTTCGCGGCCTCAACGAAGCAAAGGGTGATTAGCTCAGCCGGGAGAGCATCTGCCTTACAAGCAGAGGGTCGGCGGTTCGATCCCGTCATCACCCACCACTTCTTGAGTGTCTTTCGAAAGAAAGGCGGAGGCTTCCACGGAAGCGTCCAACCGACGCGCAGCGGTAGTTCAGTCGGTTAGAATACCGGCCTGTCACGCCGGGGGTCGCGGGTTCGAGTCCCGTCCGCTGCGCCATATTTTCCAGATCAGGGATTCCTGCTCTGAGATTGAAAAGCCTCGAAGCTTTCCAGTCAGATGATTTAAACGGTTCACATGGACGCAAGTCCAAGCGATACGCAGCGGTAGTTCAGTCGGTTAGAATACCGGCCTGTCACGCCGGGGGTCGCGGGTTCGAGTCCCGTCCGCTGCGCCATATCTACTTGAGGGAACACTGAACGCCCTCAGGTGACGAAGAAGCCACAGGCTCTTCGGATCGATAGCAAAGACCCTGGTCGAAAGACCGGGGTTTTTTGTTTTCGGAATCTGCTTTTTCTGTGCCGCTCAGGCAGTCGATATTTCCCCTCTGCAAAGCTCAAAAAAAACCGCCTTATGGGCGGTTTTTTATCTGGAGAGGGGCAGGGTTATCAGAACCCCAGCTTGTCCCGCAGGCTGTAATACCAGGCGCCCATTGCAGTGAATGGAGTGCGCAACAGCTGGCCGCCAGGGAAGGGGTAGTGCGGCAGCTCGGCAAAGGCGTCAAAACGCTCTGCCTGGCCGCGCAGGGCCTCTGCCAGTACCTTGCCTGCCAGATGGGTGTAGGTGACGCCATGGCCGCTGCAGCCCTGGGAGTAGTAGATGTTGTCGCCCAGGCGTCCGACTTGTGGCAGGCGCGACAGGGTCAGCAGGAAGTTGCCGGTCCAGGCGTAGTCGATCTTCACATCCTTGAGTTGCGGGAAGGCCTTGAGCATCTTCGGTCGGATGATGGCTTCGATATTTGCCGGGTCGCGAGCTCCGTACACCACACCGCCGCCGAAGATAAGGCGCTTGTCGGCAGAAAGGCGGTAGTAATCCAGTAGGTAGTTGCAGTCCTCGACGCAATAGTCCTGAGGGAGAAGACTGTTTGCCAGCTCATCGCCCAATGGTTCGGTGGTGATGACCTGGGTGCCGCATGGCATCGATTTGGCGGCCAGTTCCGGCACCAGGTTACCCAGGTAGGCGTTGCCCGCGACTATGACGAACTTGGCCCTGACTTTGCCTTGTGGGGTATGTATCACCGGATTGGCGCCGCGTTCGATGCGCACTGCAGGGGATTGCTCGTAGATAACGCCACCCAGGGATTCCACGGCTGCGGCTTCGCCCAGCGCCAGGTTGAGTGGATGGATATGCCCGCCGCTCATGTCGAGCATGCCGCCCTGATACAGGTCACAGGCGACGACTTCGCGAATGCGACGCTGATCCAGCAATTCCAACTGGGTGTGGCCGTAGCGCTCCCACAGGCGCTTCTGTGACTCCAGATGGCCCATCTGCTTGCTGGTGATGGCAGCGAACACTCCGCCATCCTTCAAGTCGCACTGGATTTGATACTTGGCGACCCGCTCACGAATGATCCTGCCGCCTTCGAAGGCCATCTGGCCAAGCAATTGAGCCTGCTTGGGGCCGACACTGCGTTCAATCACATCAATGTCGCGGCTATAGCTGTTGACGATCTGCCCACCGTTACGCCCGGAAGCGCCGAAGCCAACCCTGGCCGCTTCCAGGACGGTGACTTTAAAACCGTTCTCAAGTAGGAACAGGGCGCTGGAGAGGCCGGTGTAGCCGGCACCGATCACGCAGACATCGGTTTCCACATCATCTTGCAGCAGCGGGCGGGCTGGAGCAGCGTTGGCTGACGCCGCGTAATACGACTGTGGGTAAGGAGTGTTCGCCATCCTGCAACCTCTGTTTAATATTCTTGACGATTGCGTGGATCCTACCTGAGTTGAAAAACGCCTACCAGCCATCGAAAAATCTTCTTGGCAGACTCAAAAAATAAAAATTCGCATATTCAGAGGGTTAGCTGCAAAAAAGGTGTTGACACCCCTCCGGAATTCCGTAGAATGCCGCCTCACAGCAGGCACGTAGCTCAGTTGGTTAGAGCACCACCTTGACATGGTGGGGGTCGTTGGTTCGAGTCCAATCGCGCCTACCAAACAAAATCCGCTCTGCTGGGCGGTCTGGAAGGGCTCACCGAAAGGTGGGCCCTTTTTTGTTGTCTGCGGTTTTCAAAGCCTTTGCAAAACCCTTCCACCCAAAAGGCCAAATCGGCACCGCTTCTAGGTACGCGATCTCTTTTTTGGTGCACCTCTCCTGATAGTGTCCTGTCATCTTCTCGTCGGCATTGCCATCAAGGTCTGGATATATTCCTGTGGGAATTTCTGCTGTTCTTACAGCAATGCTCCTCAGGCATGAATCTCATGAAGAGCAGGGGGCTCTCCAGCGGGAATGTGGTCATACGTATGCGCGGCATCCCTGTTGCTGCTGACCACCAAGGTCAAGTGTGTCGACGTGGAGACCGCTGGTCTTAAGAGAAAAATCTAATACTTTAGGAATCGTCCTACATTCTAAAGTTGTTCTAGCTGATAGAACCTTCCTTCTGATATTTACGAGGGAATGGAACGTGTTGAGATTGTTGGGTTGGATGTTGCTGTGTTCACAGCTGTTTACATTCGTGCATGCCGCGCCCGGTAGCAATTACTTCAATATCCCTGACTGGTCGGGTGACCAGGAATCATGCCCTTCGCCACGAGATATCAAGGGCAAGATGGGCGTTTTTAGCGCGCCAGCTAAAAGTGAGGGCGCTGAATGGGTAGGTGTGTTGGTGGATGGTGTCATGGAAGCCGTTACCAACTTCGAGAAAAGCTATTTTGTACTGACTCACCAAGGTGTCGATAAAGTTGGCTTTATAAACAACTGTATCTACGTGACCTCCGGGGGTAGATATTTGAATATGCATCTTGATCTCGGCAGCAATTACAAACAGGTCATGTGGATTGGGAATTCGTTGTCATGGAAAGAGTCCCGAGACTTCTCCTCATCCACGATCCTGGAATGCACTGATACCTATAGGGATGCATGCAGTTTTTACTTGAGGTAAATGTCTCTGTTTGTATGGATAGGCTTTGCCGTTCTTTGAGTCGCCGACATGCTTGCTCCCTCCAGGCGATGCCGTTGTCTTCTTGGCATCCTTAATGCTTACGTATTTCATGACATTTTTGTGACACTTTTAAGTCGATTGTGGTCTGTATGTACGTTCCCTGTGCAATGCGGGCAGGGCGTGGTCGGGTAGGGTGCAGGTATGAAGAGCAGAGCGACGGTTATTTGTGCACACGGAGGGCACATTCTTTTTGTTCGCAAGGATCGCTCCAAATGGTCTTTACCGGGTGGCAAGGTCGAGCCTGGGGAGTCTCTCGCTGCTGCCGCGCTACGTGAGTTGCGGGAAGAGACAGGGTTGGATGCCAGTGAGCCTCTTTACATCCTGGAGTTCGACGCCGGCAATGTGCGGCATCACGTGTTCGAGGTGGCCGTGGCCAATGCCGGGGATGCCCGTCCCTTGAATGAAATTGCGGCTGTCGCCTGGCATGCCTATGGGGCTGCCAGCGAGCTGGATGCAACGGCCGCCACCAAGAGTATTGTGAGTTCGTTTTTACGCCGCCTTTAACCGAGGCGTTATCGATTCATGAAGAAGCCCGCCTTGTGCGGGCTTTTGCTTTTGCAGCCAGTGGGCGAAATGATTGGCGAGCAGTTTTCTCGCAGCCGAGTGCCAATCGCTTGCCATGTGAGTGGTACAGTCGCGTTTTCACGGCGAGGTAGCATGATGCGGGTGTTGATGGCGGTAATGGTCGCGGCGTTGCTGGCGGGATGTGCCGGCTCGGTGATGAATGAGGCGCGTTCGAAGAGCCCCTACAAGGTGCTCTCGTCGGCCAAGGCGGAGCAGGTCGTGGCGCAGTGTGTGCAGTTTGCCTGGCAGGACGAAGCTGTGTTCGGTGTGGATGCGTCGGCCTATCTGGAGTCTGCCAAGGTGGGTGGATATACGATCTATACCCGTTCGGCGGAGTCCTTTGCCGATATTCGAGGGCAGGCTTCGGGTACCACCGTCAATTATTACGCGACCCAGGACAACTGGGTTGCCAAGCGTAGGCTGGCAGCACTGGCGACTTGCCTGTAGTTCCTTTCTGAACATTATCCAGTAAACAGATCATGAACCCGGCTTTTGTCGGGTTTATGCTTTCTTGGGGATACTCATTGGTTGTCCTGAACGGTTAGTTAACACAAAGCTAGTTGTTCTCTTATTTGCTTGTGTAAGTTATTTGCCTGTCTCTCTGTAGGTTTGCGCTGCAATTATTTTCTGATGTCCCGGCTTTATTGAGGTGCGACAGTTGGCTCGGCATTCTGCGTGTGGGAGTCAGTAGACAAAACACTGATTTGGACTAGTTTAAACGTTCTCCTCAAGAAGGAGTTTTATTTGATCAATGGAGTGAAAAATCATGAATAAACCATTAATTCAACTGAAACACGGGCGTGTCGTGTCCCCCTCCAGTCGTGGCGCTGTCGCCGTCGAACTGGGGCTGCTCGGCACCTGGCAGGTCAACGAGATGGAAGGTGGCAAAAACTTCCCGGACCTGGTGGGTGGGCCTTTCCAGAAACCATACGAGAGCGATGTCGCCAGTGTTGTGCCACCGGCTGATGGGCATATCCTCAGCGGCGGCAAGACCGACGAGCGTGACTGTCTCAACTTCACCAATGAAGAAATGTCGAAGAAGCTTGGCCGTGCGTTCTCCTGGCCGTTGCTCAACGTCGACCCGGGGCAGGTGTTCCAGGTCAAGTGGGAGTACACCGCTCCTCATGTGACCCGCGGTTACAGCTGGTTCATCACCAAAGATGGCTGGGATCCGAAACAGCGTATCAGCCGTGCGCAACTGGAGCCGCAGGCTTTCTTCAAGGACTTCTACACACAAGTTCCGTATGACCAGCATGGCGATGAAATGAAAGCCAAGGTCGAACATCAAGTGACCCTGCCCAGGAACAAGAGAGGCCATCACGTGATTGTGCTGGCGTGGATTGTCGCCAACACCGGCAATGCGTTCTATCAGGCATTCGACGTCGACTTCAAATAACAGCAGAAGTTGTCACTCTCTTTAAATGGTTCTGAAGGATTAGAACGTGAACAAGATCAACTTTGCATCGGTAAAGACTCAGCTGAATGATTCGGCATCGTTGATGCCGTCGATCGCTGGCAAGAAGATTCTCATGGGTTTCTGGCACAACTGGCCGGCAGGCCCCAGTGACGGTTACCAGCAGGGGCAGTTCGCCAATCTCGACTTGGTGGATGTACCCAAGGAATACAACGTGGTGGCCGTGGCCTTCATGAAAGGCAACGGCATTCCCACCTTCAAGCCCTACAACCTCTCGGACGAGGAGTTCCGGCGCCAGGTTGGCGTGCTCAACAGCCAGGGGCGGGCGGTGTTGATTTCCCTTGGCGGTGCGGATGCTCATATCGAGTTGCACAAGGGCAATGAGCAAGCGCTGGCCAACGAAATCATCCGTCTGGTGGAAGTCTATGGTTTCGACGGGCTGGACATCGACCTGGAGCAGAGCGCCATCGATTTTGCCGACAACAAGACTGTGCTGCCGGCGGCGCTCAAGCTGGTGAAGGATCACTACGCAGGCGAGGGCAAGCATTTCATCATCAGCATGGCGCCAGAGTTTCCCTACCTCGTCACCGCCGGCAAGTATGTCGGTTACATCCAGGCGCTGGATGGCTACTACGATTTCATCGCGCCGCAGTACTACAACCAGGGCGGCGACGGCCTGTGGGTCCAGGAAGCCAACGGCGGGAAGGGGGTCTGGATAGCCCAGAATGACGACGCGCTGAAGGAAGACTTTCTGTTTTATCTGACCGAGAGCCTGGTCACCGGTACGCGTGGCTATATCGCCATCCCTGCCGACAAGTTCGTGATCGGTCTGCCGGCCAACGTCGACGCGGCAGCGACCGGGTATGTCATTGACCCCGCTGCGGTGAGCAACGCCTTCAAGCGTCTGGATCGTGCCGGCTTGTCGATCAAGGGGCTGATGACCTGGTCGGTCAACTGGGATAACGGCATCAACAGGTACGGCGTCCGTTACAACTGGGAGTTCCGTGATCGTTATGCGCCGCTGATCCATGGCGGCAGCGGCGAGGAGCGACCTTCGGCGCCGGGCAACCTGGTTTCTCCGGCACAGACGGAGAACAGCGTGACCTTGAGCTGGAGTGCTGCCCACGGTGTTCGTCCGATCGAGTTCTACACCCTGTTCCGCGATGGCAAGCCGGTGGCCCAGACGGCCTCGCTGACCTTGAAGGACGAGGGGCTGAAAACCGATACGCTGTACAGCTACTTTGTCAGCGCCACGGATACCCAGGGTAATCAGTCGCTGCCGAGCACTAACCTGAGTATCAAGACTGCCGGCGGGGTACCTGACCCGCAATATCCGGAATGGCAACTGAATCATCACTATCGCAAAGATGACGGTGTGACCTACCAGGGCAATCTGTATCTGTGCTTCCAGGAGCACACCTCGAATGCCGGCTGGACTCCGGATGTCGCCTTTACCCTTTGGGCCAAGGTGGCGATTCAGCGTCGTGCGTGACCGGTGGTAGAAGCGGTACAAAGGCGCCCCGATGACGGGCGCCTTTTTGTTGTACGTAGAGCAAGGCAAAGCTGCGGGTTATGGACTAATACTCACAGGCCGTTTTTTGTCATCCGTCAATGGAGAGTGGAGCGATGCTCATGCACTGGTTTCTCGCGGCTGTACACCTGTTGGCCTTTGCTGTCGCCTTTGCGGCGGTGCTCAATCGTGGTACGGCGTTGCGTCGCGTGGTCACTGAGGGGGCGGACGTGCGCCGGGCTCTGCTGGCCGATAACGGCTGGGGGCTAGCTGCCGCGGTGTTGTTGATCACCGGTTTGCTGCGGGCTTTTGCCGGCTACGAAAAAGGCACGGATTACTACCTGCATCAGCCGCTGTTTCACATCAAGATGACCTTGTTCGTCATCATCCTGTTGCTCGAAATATTGCCGATGGTGACGTTGATCAAATGGCGAATCACCCTGGGGCGCGGGGCCTCGATCGATACCGGCCGCGCCACGTTGTTTGCACGCATCAGCCATCTGCAGGCGCTGCTGATCGTGCTGATGATGGTGGCGGCTAGCGGCATGGCGCGTGGGGTCATGTTCAGCCAGCCATGAGGCGAGGAAGGAGCAACGAGTCGAGTGTGCTTTGGCTCGATGTGGGCTGTTGCGCATCATCGAGCGCCGCGCGCTCTAGCAGAGTTGGCTGAAAGCCTTGCTGATGGTGGCCCGGTTGGTTTTGAACTCGGCCTGCTGCACAGGAATGATGCCGAACTCGTCGCTGACGATGGCCAGCGCACGGTGCAGGTAGTCGACGTTGGCCTGGGAGCGGAAGGTGAATATTCCGCGTTTGACTTCGTAGAGCCCCTCCGTCGAGCAGGCGGCAATGGTGCGCATTGCATTCAGGTCGTTGGTGATCAGAAGGTAAGCGAACTCTTGCATATGACCGCTCCTTGTTCGTAAAGCGTCTGCCGGTGGCAAGGGGGGCCTCGGCAGGCTCGCGGAGGCGGTAGGTCTTGAAATTACTCCTCCTGCTCGTTGCCACGCTACTGAGTATTTATACAAAAACGAGGGAGGGCTTTCTCCCGGCCGAGTCGTATCGACAGATTGCCGGGATGGAGCGCTATCGGTGGAGGGCTTGGGTAACGCACTTTGCCAGGGCTGGCGCTGGCGGCCTGAACTGCGCCGCTGCCATTTGAAGAGGGGAGTGTGCTGCGGGGGAATCAATCAACGACAACGCTGCGCCAGCCATTGTGATGAGACAAAGGGCTGGCCGCTCATGACGCTCAAGGTGTTTCGCGTTTGTCCGGGGCGGTGAGGCCGGCTTGGATCCGTTGATAGATTTCTTCGCGATGGACTGCGACGTCTTTCGGGGCATTGATGCCAATCCGGACTTGCTGGCCGCTAACGCCCAGAATGGTGATCGTGATGTCGTCACCGATATTTATGCTTTCACCGACTTTGCGGGTGAGTATCAGCATGATCTTCTCCTTGATTGCTTAGTAGGGCACCTGATTCAGACAGTGCAGATGTCGGTAGTAGTGCGTATAGATTACTGCGAAGTACCACTGTGTGGGTGCCTCTTTCTGACGCGTAGACGCGGTATTAATTCCCGAGCTGCAACTATACAGAGGCGATAAATATCATTCTCCTTGTTTTGCGCTGATTTTGTGGCGTTTGCGCAAGGGTTGGGGGTGCTAAAATCGCCGCCTCAGACTTTCAAGGGGTAGGTTGTGCGCACAGTAGCGATGATGATGGCGGTCCTGGCATTGGCGGGATGCGGTGAGGGCAAGAAGGTCGAGGTCGACAAGAAGGTGGCGCCGGTCGTCCAGGCACAGCCGTCGCAGGCCGCCACGAAACCGCAATGGGATGTGCTGGTCGCCGGCACCCTGCCTCAGGCGACGAGCGATCTGGCCGGCTGGCTGATCGAGCACGGGATCATTTCCTATGTCGTCGTCGAAGAGGGCAAGGATCGGGTGTTGATCGGTCCGTTCGATTCCCAAGCCGAAGCCGAAGCCAAGAAAGCCGAGCTGGTCGAAAAGCTGACCAAGGCCAAGAAGCGCAATATCGAACCGCAAGTGATCGAGCACCGCGTCGCGCAGTAAGCCATTCTTCTGAGTGCCGGGCCAGGTCGTCGCAGCGACGTTGAGCGACCGGCCTGGCCGGCGCTCAGTCATCTTGAAGGGGCTGTCCATGCCCCAGGCGTTTATCGGCAACCCGTGCGGATATCAGCCGCAGGCTTTCAGGTTGACCGGGCCGACGAACTCGTTGCCGCGCCCCATCACACAGGCCACGCTCTGATTGCGCTGGCGCTCCCAGGGTTGTACCGGATAGGTCTTGTTCCAGGCTTCGTACAACTGGCGATCCTGTTTCGACAGGCGCAGGTTGTACTGCTTGCTCATATAAAAGTAGGTCCGGGCGATCATGCCGCGAATGGACGGGCGCGGCATGACTTTCTTGGCCTTGAAGTCGACCTGGGTCAGGCATGAACCGTACTGGCCGGACTGCGCCGGCAGCCACCCGAAGCTGAAGTTGTTACGGTCGCCGTTGACCTCGCCGATGCTCGGCACCAGGTTGTGCAGGTCGGCTTCGGCGCGTTGATAGATCGGGTCGTGGCGGGTGCAGTTCTTGCGCCCGCCTTGCTGCCAGCATTGGCGTTGATGGCCGATCTGCCAGGCGGGAACTATGTGTTCCCACTCGATGCGCGCGGCGCGGTTGGCATTCTTGCGTGGTACGTAACCGCAGGCGGCGAGGTTGACCCGATTGCCGCTGTACTTGCAGCCGCAGTAGAACTCGGTGGATTGCGGGGCGTACAGCTTCCAGGCGATTTTCTTCGCTTCGTTGAAGGTGCGGGGTGCATCGGCGTGGGCATCCAGGGCAACGCAAAACAGCAGTACAGCAAAACAGCGGACACTCATCGACTCAGTCTTCCTTCGGCACGACCCAGAAAATCTGCACACCGCCGTCATCGCGATAGGCGAGGGTGACGTTGTCGTTTTCGGCGATTTCTTCGAGCAGGCGCTCCCACTCGTCGACCGCCTCGTCGGGCTGGCGGAAGATCAGGGCGGCTTTGGCTTTTTGCGCGTTGGGCGAATTGATGATTTTCTGAACGCGCAAACCGAGGCGTTCATAAGAGCTTGGTGGGGTAGTTGCTGCGGCGGGCACGGAACATTCCTTATTAAGCTGTATGCGCGTACAGTATTTTACTGTAGGAAATTTCGCAACCGCTTAAAATTCAAGAAGTTCTTCTGACAGCGATATTCGCGGATTACTGCAAAACGATTGAGTTTTTTATCGGCGGGAAAGGAACAGGGCCGGCCAACTGGGGCGGAGCACTCGCCCAGGGTGGGCGAGTGCGGGGTAGAGCAGTGCCCGGCCTGAGCAGGTCGGGCAGGTCAATCAGTATTCCCAGAACATCCGCTGCAGTTCCTTGCTGTCCTGGGTCTTGGTCAGAGCGACCATGGCCAGGATGCGGGCTTTCTGCGGGTTCAGGTCATTGGCCACGACCCAGTCGTATTTGTCGTCAGGCTGTTCCGCGTTGCGCAGTACGAAGCCGCCGGCATTGACGTGGGACGAACGAATGATTTGCACGCCATTCTTGCGCAGCTCTTGCAGGGCAGGCACTACGCGGGAAGACACCGAGCCATTGCCGGTACCGGCGTGGATGATGGCTTTGGCGCCGGACTGGGCCAGGGCCTTGTAGGCGGTGTCGCTGACGTTGCCATAGCCATAGGCGATTTCTACGTCAGGCAGGCTCTTGATGGTCTTGATATCGAATTCCGAACCCGAGGTGTGGCGCTTGGCCGGCAGGCGGAACCAGTAGGATTTGCCTTCCACCACCATGCCCAGCGGGCCCCATGGGCTCTTGAAGGCTTCGGTCTTGATATTGATCATTTTGCTGACGTCGCGACCCGACTGGATCTCGTCGTTCATGGTGACCAGCACGCCCTTGCCATGGGCTTCCTTGCTACCGGCTACGGCGACGGCGTTGTACAGGTTGAGCATGCCGTCGGCCGACATGGCAGTGCCTGGACGCATGGAGCCGACCACTACGATGGGCTTGTCGGTCTTTTCCACCAGGTTCAGGAAGTACGCGGTTTCTTCCAGGGTGTCGGTGCCGTGGGTGATGACGATGCCATCGACGTCCTTGCTGTCGGCCAGTTCGGCGACGCGGCGGCCCAGTTGCAGCAGGTTTTCGTTGGTGATGCTTTCAGAGGCGATCTGCATGACCTGTTCGCCGCGTACATTGGCGACCTGGCTCAGCTCGGGGATCCCGGCGATCAACTGCTCGATGCCGACTTTGGCGGCCTGGTAGGTGGCGCTGTTGGCGGCACTGGCGCCGGCGCCGGCAATGGTGCCGCCGGTAGCGAGCACGACCACGTTGGCCAGCTTCTGTTGGGTTTCGACTTCCTTGGCCTGCAATGCAGTCGGAAGGAGCAAGAGGAGGGCCAAAGCGCCCGGAACAAAGGTGTTGAAAGCAGATTTCATTATTTTCTCTCTAGTAGTGAGACGGTGCTGGTGCAGGTTCATCTAGATACACCCGAGACAGATCTGAATGCCGCGGGCGAAAAGGAAGAGCAGGATCTGTACCAGCCGGACTGTGGCCGAAAAACTCTTTTAACTTAATGATTTATATCAATTTATTTTTATTTACCGGATGCGCGGGACGTTTTGCTGTCCGGTTTTCCGAATAGCCGGAAGATTCGCGTTCGGTTGTCCGACAGTTCTGATTGGCATGAGGAAAACCCTGAATTAAAGAGCTGGTCCTTGCAGCCGATGCCCTTCAAGGATCGTTTCTTTATGGAGCTCACATGTCTATTTCTGTCGGTTTCCCTGCTGCCGGGGCCATCACCATCAACGGTAAATCGCCGGCCACTATCGATGCTCTGAGCCAGGACGCCGCCGATAACGCTGCGCAAGCCCTGGGGCTGGACGAAGACGGCAAGCTGCGGGTGGCGTCCGGTGCCGAAGCCGAGAAGGCCGAGACTCAAGAGTCCGAAGGGGACAATCAGAGTCTGGTGGTAAAAATGCTGCTCAAGCGCATGAAAGAACTGCAGGCGCAATTGCAGGAGCAACAGCAGCAGTTGGCCGCAGCCCAGGCGGCGAGCTACCCGACCCCGGAAGCCAAGGCGACTGTGGTGATGGCGATTCAAGGCCAGATCGCCGATACCAGCGGTGCGTTGCAGGAAGTGGTGGGGAACCTGGTGAAGGAGTTGAGCAAGGACTCTTCGTCGGGCGCGGGCGGGCTGGTCAGCACCACCGCATGATTGCGTGTTGTTCTGGCGGGGCGCCTGTCCTGGCGTTCCGCGGTGCTCATGGGCGCTGGCTTTCCCGTTGACAAATCCCGGCAGGGTTCGCATAGTTCGTTCTACGCAAACGTTTGCGCAGGCCCTGGGCGAATAAGAGTCACACCCGCCTCAGGTTCGCTTCAAGCCGCGTTCATCGGGGTCTGAAGGTCGTCGAGCGTACTCCAGCGCAAGCGTTGCTCACAATAATCATAAGATCGGAGTGAACCCATGAAGCTGCCATTCGCTGGACGTCTTCTCGCTGTCGCTGTTCTGGCTGCCGCATCCGCTACGCTTCCTCTCTCTTCGGCATTCGCCGAGACCCCGGAAAAACCCAAGGTCGCCCTGGTCATGAAATCCCTGGCCAACGAATTCTTCCTCACCATGGAAGACGGCGCCAAGGCGTATCAAAAAGACCATGCCGCCGATTTCGACCTGGTCTCCAACGGCATCAAGGATGAAACCGATACCGCCAACCAGATCCGTATCGTCGAGCAGATGATCGTTTCCAAGGTCAACGCGCTGGTGATCGCCCCGGCGGACTCCAAGGCCATGGTGCCGGTGATCAAGAAGGCGGTGGACGCCGGCATCACCGTGATCAACATCGACAACCAGCTGGACCCGGCGGTCCTCAAGAGCAAAAACATCAGCGTGCCTTTTGTCGGCCCCGACAACCGCAAGGGCGCGCGCCTGGTGGGCGAGTACCTGGCCAAGGACCTGAAGGCCGGTGACGAAGTCGGCATCATCGAAGGCGTGTCGACCACCACCAACGCCCAGCAGCGCACCGCAGGCTTCAAGGATGCGATGGAGGCCGCGCAGATCAAGGTGGTCTCGCTGCAATCCGGCGACTGGGAAATCGACGCCGGCAACCGTGTCGCCGCTGCCATGCTCAGCGAATACCCGAACCTCAAGGCGCTGCTGGCCGGTAACGACAGCATGGCCGTCGGTGCTGTTTCAGCGGTGCGTGCGGCGGGCAAGGCCGGCAAGGTCAAGGTGGTCGGCTACGACAACATCAATGCCATCAAGCCGATGCTCAAGGACGGTCGCGTGCTGGCGACCGCCGACCAGTTCGCCGCCAAGCAGGCAGTCTTCGGTATCGAGACGGCACTGAAGATTCTCAAGGGCGAGAAGGTGGACGGCGGCGCCAATGGCGTGATCGAAACTCCGGTTGAGCTGGTCACCCAGTAATCGTTCTGGCGGCGCAACGGCGCCCGCCTGAACAGGCGGGCGCATGGAGAGTTTCTTATGTCAGTTTCCGCTGTGAACGCTGTCCTTTCGGTCAGCGGTATCGGCAAGACCTACGCGCAACCGGTATTGACCGGCATCGACCTGACGCTGATGCGCGGGGAGGTGCTGGCGCTGACCGGGGAAAATGGCGCAGGCAAAAGCACCCTGTCGAAAATCATCGGTGGCCTGGTGGTCCCGACCACTGGCGAGATGCGCTTCAACGGTCAGGCTTACCGTCCCGGCAGTCGCACCCAGGCCGAGGAGATGGGTATCCGCATGGTCATGCAGGAGCTCAACCTGTTGCCGACCCTGTCGGTGGCCGAGAACCTGTTCCTCGATAACCTGCCCAGTCGCGGCGGTTGGATCAATCGCAAACAGTTGCGCAAGGCGGCGATCGAGGCCATGGCCCAGGTCGGCCTGGAAGCGATCGATCCCGATACCCTGGTCGGCGAACTGGGGATCGGCCACCAGCAGATGGTGGAGATCGCGCGCAACCTGATCGGCGATTGCCATGTGTTGATCCTCGACGAGCCGACCGCGATGCTCACGGCTCGCGAAGTCGAGTTGCTCTTCGAGCAGATCACCCGTCTACAGGCCCGTGGCGTAGCCATCATCTACATCTCCCATCGTCTGGAAGAGCTGGCGCGGGTCGCCCAGCGCATTGCGGTGCTGCGTGACGGTTGCCTGGTTTGTGTCGAGCCGATGGCCAATTACAACAGCGAGCAACTGGTCAACCTGATGGTGGGCCGCGAGCTGGGCGAGCACATCGATCTCGGCCCGCGCAAGATTGGCGCGCCGGCCCTGACGGTCAGTGGCCTGAGTCGTTCCGACAAGGTTCTGGATGTGTCTTTCGAGGTGCGCAGCGGCGAGATCTTCGGTATTTCCGGGTTGATCGGAGCCGGGCGCACCGAGCTGTTGCGCCTGATCTTCGGTGCCGACAAGGCTGACAGCGGCACGGTTGCCCTGGGTTCTCCCGCGCAGGTGGCGAATATCCGTTCGCCGGTCGACGCGGTGGCCCATGGCATTGCCCTGATCACCGAGGATCGCAAGGGTGAAGGCCTGCTGCTGACGCAATCCATCAGCGCCAATATCGCCCTGGGCAACATGCCGGAAATCTCCCGTGGCGGCTTGGTCAATGGCCGTAACGAATCGGCGCTGGCGCAGCGGCAGATCGATGCCATGCGCATCCGCAGTTCGGGGCCGGCGCAGCTGGTGTCCGAACTGTCCGGCGGCAATCAGCAGAAGGTGGTCATCGGTCGCTGGCTGGAGCGCGATTGCGCGGTGCTGCTATTCGACGAGCCGACCCGCGGCATCGATGTCGGCGCCAAGTTCGATATCTACGGCCTGCTCGGCGAACTGACTCGCCAGGGCAAGGCGCTGGTGGTGGTTTCCAGTGACTTGCGGGAGCTGATGCTGATCTGCGATCGCATTGGCGTGCTGTCCGCCGGGCGCCTGATCGATACCTTCGAGCGCGACAGCTGGACCCAGGATGAACTGCTTGCCGCCGCTTTCGCCGGCTATCAAAAACGTGATGCGTTGCTCAACGAAGCGGCGCCTAGGGACCTCCCATGAAAACTGCATCTTCGGCCGGCAAGCGTGGCGGCAACTACTACGGCCTCGGCACCTACCTGGGGCTGGCCGGTGCCTTGCTGGCCATGATTGCGCTGTTCTCCACGCTGAGCAGCCACTTTCTTTCCTACGACACCTTCAGCACCCTGGCCAACCAGATCCCGGACCTGATGGTGCTGGCGGTGGGCATGACCTTTGTCCTGATCATCGGCGGCATCGACCTGTCCGTGGGCTCGGTGCTGGCCCTGGCGGCCTCCACCGTCAGCGTGGCGATTCTCGGCTGGGGCTGGAGTGTCATCCCGGCGGCACTGCTGGGCATGGGCTGCGCGGCATTGGCCGGGACTATCACTGGCTCGATCACTGTGGCCTGGCGTATTCCTTCGTTCATCGTCTCCCTCGGCGTGCTGGAAATGGCCCGCGGCGTGGCTTACCAGATGACCGGATCGCGCACCGCCTATATCGGTGATGCCTTCGCCTGGTTGTCGAACCCGATCGCCTTTGGCATCTCGCCGTCCTTCATCATCGCCTTGCTGATCATCTTCATCGCCCAGGCGGTGCTGACGCGCACGGTGTTCGGCCGTTACCTGATCGGCATCGGCACCAACGAAGAAGCGGTGCGCCTGGCGGGCATCAATCCCAAGCCCTACAAGATCCTGGTGTTCAGCCTGATGGGGCTGCTGGCGGGCATCGCCGCGCTGTTCCAGATCTCCCGCCTGGAGGCGGCGGACCCGAATGCCGGCTCCGGCCTGGAGCTGCAAGTGATCGCGGCGGTGGTGATCGGCGGTACCAGCCTGATGGGCGGACGCGGATCGGTGATCAGCACCTTTTTCGGGGTGTTGATTATCTCGGTGCTGGCCGCAGGGCTGGCGCAGATCGGCGCGACCGAGCCGACCAAACGCATCATCACCGGCGCGGTCATCGTGATTGCGGTGGTGCTGGATACTTATCGCAGCCAGCGCGCAAGCCGGCGGAGCTGAGTCATGGCAACGATCAAAGATGTGGCGGCCCTTGCGGGGATCTCCTACACCACGGTTTCCCACGTGTTGAACAAGACACGTCCGGTCAGCGAGGAGGTGCGGATCAAGGTCGAGGCGGCGATCCAGCAGCTCGACTACGTGCCCAGCGCCGTGGCGCGCTCGCTGAAGGCCAAGACCACAGCGACCATCGGCCTGTTGGTGCCCAACAGCCTCAACCCGTATTTCGCCGAACTGGCCCGGGGGATCGAGGATTATTGCGAGCGCAACGGTTACTGCGTGATTCTCTGCAACTCCGACGACGACCCGGAAAAACAGCGCAGCTACCTGCGGGTGCTGTTGGAAAAACGCATCGACGGCCTGATCGTGACCTCGGCCGGTGGCGACGGCGGGCTGGCCAAGGGCCTGGCGGCTGTGCGCACGCCGATGGTGATCGTCGACCGCGGGCTGGAAGGGGTGGATGCGGACCTGGTGCGGATCGACCACGAATACGGCGCGTACCTGGCGACCTGCCATCTGCTCGAGTTGGGCCATCGTGATATCGCCTGCATCGGCGGGCCGGACTACACCAGCGTGGCGCAGCTGCGTCTGGCGGGGTTCCAGCGGGCGTTGCGCGAAGCCGGCGTGGAGGTGCCTGCGGAACGTATCCTGCAGAGCGACTTCACCAGCACCGGCGGTTATCACGCGGCGGCCCAGTTGCTGGAGCGCAATCCGCCCAGCGCGATCTTCGCCGGTAACGACATGATGGGCATCGGTGTGCTGCGCGCGGCGGCGGAGCGCAATATCCGGGTGCCGAGCGAGCTGTCGGTGATCGGCTTCGACGACATCCAGATGAGCCGTTATGTGTATCCAGCGCTGACCACGGTCGGCCAGTCGATCCTGCAGTTGGGCGAGCAGGCGGCAGAGCTGTTGCTGCGTCGTATCGCTACGCCTGGATTGCCGACCGACCAGCGGATCGTCACGCCAAGCATTGTCCTGCGCGAGTCGACGGCGCCCGTGGCCGGCGCATTCGCCGAGTACTGTTGAATCGAATTGTGAGTATCGATGTATGTCAGCAAAAGTAGTGGTAGTAGGCAGCCTCAACATGGACCTGGTCACCCGGGCCGAGCGGCTGCCACGTGCCGGTGAAACCCTGATCGGCCAGTCGTTCGCCACGGTTTCCGGTGGCAAGGGGGCGAACCAGGCGGTGGCGGCGGCCCGCCTGGGCGCCCAGGTGTCGATGATCGGTTGCGTCGGTGATGATGCCTACGGCGAGCAATTGCGCTCGGCGTTGCTCGCCGAACAGATCGATTGCCAGGCCGTCACCGCTGTCGCCGGCTCCAGTGGCGTCGCCTTGATCGTGGTGGACGACAGCAGCCAGAACGCAATTGTGATCGTGGCTGGCGGCAATGGTCAGCTCACGCCAGAGGTCGTCAGCGGCTTCGACAAGGTGCTGCAGGCGGCCGACGTGATCATCTGCCAGCTCGAAGTGCCGCTGCCCACGGTGGGGCATAGCCTCAAGCGCGGCCGTGAACTGGGCAAGACAGTGATCCTCAACCCCGCACCGGTCAGTGGCCCGTTGCCGGCGGACTGGTACGCGTCCATCGACTATCTGATTCCCAACGAAAGCGAGGCCGCGGCCCTCAGCGGCTTGCCGGTGGATTCCCTGGCAAGCGCCGAAGCCGCGGCCGCCCGCCTGATCGCTGCCGGGGCCGGCAAGGTCATCATCACGCTCGGGTCCCAGGGTTCGCTGTTCGCCAATGGCACGAGCTTCGAGCATTTCCCGGCGCCCAAGGTCAAGGCGGTCGATACCACGGCCGCTGGCGACACCTTCGTCGGTGGTTTCGCCGCCGCCCTGGCTGCCGGCAAGAGCGAGGCCGAGGCGATTCGTTTCGGCCAGGTCGCGGCAGCGCTGTCAGTGACTCGCCCAGGTGCGCAACCTTCCATTCCCACGTTGTCCGACGTACAGGCGTTTTCTCCCGCATGAAAAAGACACCCTTGCTCAATGTCGCCCTGTCGCGACTGATCGCCTCCCTGGGGCACGGCGATATCGTGGTCATCGGCGATGCCGGCCTGCCTGTGCCACCGGGCGTCGAATTGATCGACCTGGCCCTGACCCAGGGCATTCCGGACTTCCTCAGCACCTTGCAGGTGGTGCTTTGCGAGATGCAGGTGGAGGGCCATGTACTGGCGCAGGAGATTCTGGATCGACAGTCCCCGGTCTTGCAGGCGCTTGAGGCGCTGAGCACCGAAGGGGCGCTGGGCGCGCGCAAGCTGTTGGGCCACGATGAGTTCAAGGTGCTCAGCCGCCAGGCGCGGGCCATCGTCCGGACGGGGGAGTGCCAGCCTTATTGCAACATCGCTTTGATTGCCGGGGTGACGTTCTGAGCGTTGCCTCTCTCTGTTCAACCACGCAAAGGAGTGCGCCATGCACCGCTATGCTCAGCTACTGAAGCACCTGATCCGGAGTGTTCTGCTCGTGTCCCTGTTCACTACAAGCGCCCATGCGGCAGAAAAAATCGATCTGATCATCGATACCGATCCGGGTGCCGATGATGTGGTGGCGTTGCTGTTCGCCCTGGCGTCGCCGGAAGAGCTGCAGATCCGTGCGCTGACCACGGTGGCCGGCAACGTGCGCCTGGACAAGACTTCGCGTAATGCGCGCCTGGCTCGTGAATGGGCGGGGCGCGAAGAGGTGCCGGTGTATGCGGGCGCGCCGAAGCCGCTGCTACGCACGCCGATCTATGCCGAGAATATTCACGGCAAGGAAGGCATTTCCGGGGTCACGGTGCATGAGCCGAAAAAAGGCCTGGCCGAGGGCAGTGCGATCAATTACCTGATCGACACCCTGCGCGCCGCCAAGCCCCACAGCATCACCATTGCCATGCTGGGGCCGCAGACCAACCTGGCGCTGGCGCTGATCCAGGCACCGGATATCACTCAAGGCATCAAGGAAGTGGTAGTCATGGGCGGGGCGCACTTCAATGGCGGCAACATCACCCCGGTGGCCGAGTTCAACCTGTTCGCCGATCCGCAGGCTGCCGAGGTGGTGCTCAAGAGCGGCGTGAAGCTGACTTACCTGCCGCTGGACGTCACCCACAAGGTACTGACCAGCGATGCGCGCCTGCAGAAGATCGCGGCCTTGAACAACAATGCCAGCAAGGTGGTAGGCGATATCCTCAACGAATACGTCAAGGGTGACATGGAGCACTACGGCATCCCGGGTGGCCCGGTGCATGACGCGACCGTCGTTGCCTACCTGCTCAAGCCCGAGCTGTTCAGCGGGCGCCAGGCCAACATGGTGATCGACAGCCGTGAGGGCCCAACCTTCGGCCAGACCATCGTCGATTGGTACGACGGCCTGAAGCAGGAGAAGAACGTGTTCTGGGTGGAGAATGGCGATGCCCAGGGCTTCTTCGATCTGCTGACCGAGCGCCTGGCTCGCCTGAAATAAGTGATATTCCCGGCAGGTGCCAGCCTGTCGGGCGTTACGCCTTCCCTGTATCCGGCGTGCCCGAGTGCTCGCCGGGATACTTCTCGAATATCTGCTCGATGAACGTCTGGGCCGCTTCGGTGCCCAGCTCCCTGATCAGTAAGTCGATGCCGATGATTGCCAGCTCTTCGGGGCTGCCGGGGCTGTAGGAACAATGGCCTTCAGGCCATTTGGCTTTGATGTCGGCGTCGATCGTCACGGTGGCCATGGATGTCTCGCAAGCTCGGAAATGGGCGGGCCGGACAGACGCTTGTCGAGGGCTTCCGGTCTTGTAGAGTTAAACACCTTGGCGGGCTTTTCGCACTCCGACTTAGGCATGAGGGGAGGGCTGTGCGACACTTGGTCATTGTCTGTTTTCAAAGGGTGCCCGTGTGCAGATCGATTTGAACAACCCTGATGCCTTGACCTTCGAGGCGGTGCGCCAGTTGCTGGCGTCGGCCAGTGACGATGTGCATACCCAGCTGCGAGTGACCAAGACGGGGATTGCCTATATCTCGTCGGGCGTGGTCGGTGGTGCGGAAATCGACGGCCTGCTGTTCAGGCTGGAAACCTGGGCTGCCGGCTCCGGTTATGTCGGCCTTGTAGCGGCTAGCGATGAGGTCTGGGTGACGCAGATTCTTAACGCATTGAGACAGAACTGGCCGAAGCCACCGTTCGATTACATCGATATTTACTGAGTCTGTTCATATCCGGTCACGATTGCTGTATGAAAACGTGGCCGTACCTGATGCAGACTTGCCCGCTGTCTTGGCCAAGAGGCCATTGGCCAGTCCGTTTGTGAAACCAATAGTCAGAGTGGTTGTCGCACTATCTCTGCTTATTTTTGAAAAGGAGGCTTCATGCCTTGGAAGCTCGCGTCATTCGGTACCTTGTTGGCTGCAGTCGTTTTGACAGGGTGCAGCACTTCTTCGCCGGATAAGGATCCGGTAGCGACCGAGAGCGGCCATAGCCGCTGTGAGGCTAAGGCGGCCGAATTCGCCATTGGCAAAAAAGCTTCGCCTGAGCTGCTGGAGCAGGCACGCACTCGCGCAGGTGCGCAGAACGCCCGTATTCTCAAACCGAATGACATGATTACCTTGGAATACCGTTCCGATCGGCTGAACCTCAACACCGATAACAACCTGGTGATCACTCGGGTCAACTGCGGCTGATCCTGTCGGCGCTTTTTGCACCGTGCATAAAAAACCCCGTCACATGGACGGGGTTTTTTTAGCTCGCTGAGAAATTACTCAGGACGAACTTGTGCAGCTTGCATACCCTTTTGGCCTTTCTCAGCCACGAAGGAAACGGTCTGGCCTTCTTTCAGGCTTTTGAAACCGTCGCTTTCAATAGCTTTGAAGTGTACGAACAGGTCGTCACCGCCACCTTGAGGAGTGATGAAGCCGAAGCCTTTTTCATCGTTGAACCATTTTACGGTGCCGGTTTGGCGATTAGACATGGTGTATCTCCAAGAAACATATATTTTCAGTAGTACTGTGCTGCTCAGGCCAACTGGGCACACCGGGCTATCATAGTCGAAATGTTCGACTTGGGAGCCCCCTGGACGTGCCGATTCCCAGGTGCTTGAGTCCGTTTTGTTGCTCCGATCGGCTGAAGGCCCCGGTTTAAGGGGCTTTCAGCGAAAATATTCGGTGATAAAAAAAGCCATAAAAGCTGCGTAAATTGTGAAAAAAGGCCGGTTTTCAGATCGCATCGAACCTGATTCAAGGCCCTCTCTTGCGCTTTAAAGACTTATTTCACCACTCGGCAAGCGGCAATAGCCTCCAGCGCCTTGGTTCTCAGCGCCGGATCCGGTTGAGTCTGCTTGCTCATGAGTTGTTTGATTTCGTCGGTAGTGAATTTCTCATTGAGCTTGTCCGCACCACAGGCGCAGTGCTTTTCTGCACTTTTCACATCAACGCTCTGGCTGGCGGCAGCCGTGCAATCCTTCATGTACTCGGCGCGTACCCCGGCTGGCCAGGCGGCTTGCGCGCTCAGTGGCAGCAGTAGGGCAAAAGGGGCGGCAAGGGCGAATAGTTGGGTGAGGCGCATGAGTCGAGCTCTCCTGGGGTTGGTACAAGAATGGCGATTCTCGGTGTATTTGAGACCTTGGGTACACATCAAGTTCACTTTGTAGCTTAGAAAGCGCTGCTGCGCTGCTCCCGGTGGGAAGTACGGCGCGATGACCGTTCATCTGTGCTAGCATGCCCGGCTTGGGTGTTTTCAAGCTCTGGGCGAGTTTCAATCCCACCGCGGTCTATGCCTCTATTTTTCTGATTTGAACTCCAGTCACTCTGGTTCGTTTTACCGGTTGGCCGCAAGGCTCCTGCCACTGTGAGGCAGGCGTTCGTCATGAACGGCCTGGATCGAACCGCGTACTGGCTCATCCCAACCCACGTGACCTTTGGTAGGGGTCACCACTAGGAGAGGAGGCGCCATGCCCACTATTACTCTTCCCGACGGCAGTCAACGTTCATTCGATCATCCGGTTTCCGTAGCCGAGGTCGCCGCATCCATTGGTGCAGGTCTGGCCAAGGCCACCGTGGCCGGCAAGGTCAATGGCAAACTGGTCGACGCCTGCGATCTGATCGACAGCGACGCGACCCTGCAAATCATCACGCCAAAGGATGAAGAGGGGCTGGAGATCATTCGCCACTCTTGCGCTCACCTGGTTGGCCACGCGGTCAAGCAGCTGTATCCGACGGCGAAGATGGTTATCGGTCCGGTGATCGATGAAGGCTTCTATTACGATATCGCCTACGAGCGTCCTTTCACCCCGGACGACCTGGCGGCCATCGAACAGCGCATGCAGCAGCTGATCGAGAAAGATTACGACGTCATCAAGAAAGTCACTCCGCGCGCCGAAGTGATCGAAGTGTTCAAGGCTCGCGGCGAAGACTACAAGCTGCGCCTGGTCGAGGACATGCCGAACGAACAGGCCATGGGTCTGTACTACCACGAAGAATACGTCGACATGTGCCGCGGTCCGCACGTGCCGAATACTCGTTTCCTCAAATCCTTCAAGCTGACCAAGCTGTCCGGCGCCTACTGGCGTGGCGATGCCAAGAACGAGCAGTTGCAGCGTGTCTACGGCACTGCCTGGGCGGACAAGAAGCAACTGGCAGCCTACATCCAGCGTATCGAAGAAGCCGAGAAGCGTGACCATCGCAAGATCGGCAAGCGCCTGGGCCTGTTCCATACCCAGGAAGAAGCGCCGGGCATGGTGTTCTGGCATCCGAACGGCTGGACCTTATACCAGGTGCTCGAGCAGTACATGCGCAAGGTTCAGCGCGACAATGGCTACCTGGAGATCAAGACTCCGCAGGTGGTCGATCGCAGCCTGTGGGAGAAATCCGGGCACTGGGCCAATTACGCCGAAAACATGTTCACCACTGAGTCGGAAAGCCGCGACTACGCCATCAAGCCGATGAACTGCCCGTGCCACGTGCAGGTGTTCAACCAGGGCCTGAAAAGCTACCGCGAGCTGCCGATGCGTCTGGCCGAGTTCGGTGCCTGCCACCGCAACGAGCCGTCGGGTGCATTGCACGGCATCATGCGTGTGCGTGCCTTCACCCAGGACGACGCGCACATCTTCTGTACCGAAGAGCAGATGCAGGCCGAATCCGCGGCATTCATCAAGCTGACCATGGATGTCTATGCCGACTTCGGCTTCAAGGACATCGAAATGAAGCTTTCCACCCGCCCTGAAAAGCGTGTGGGCTCCGACGAGCTGTGGGATCGCGCTGAAAATGCCTTGGCCGCTGCGCTTGATAGCGCCGGGTTGCCATACGACCTGCAGCCAGGGGAAGGTGCATTCTACGGCCCGAAAATCGAATTCTCGCTGAAAGACTGCCTGGGCCGTGTCTGGCAGTGTGGTACCTTGCAGCTTGATTTCAACCTGCCGATCCGTCTGGGCGCTGAATACGTTTCCGAAGATAACAGTCGTAGACATCCGGTGATGTTGCACCGGGCGATCCTCGGTTCCTTCGAGCGTTTCGTCGGGATTCTGATCGAACATTACGAAGGCGCATTCCCTGCGTGGCTGGCTCCGACCCAGGCCGTGGTGATGAATATCACTGATAAACAGGCAGATTTTGCCCTCGAAGTGGAAAAAACCCTCAACCAAAGCGGATTTCGTGCCAAGTCCGACTTGAGAAATGAAAAGATCGGCTTTAAAATCCGCGAGCATACTTTGCTCAAGGTTCCCTATCTCTTGGTTATTGGAGATCGGGAAGTCGAGACGCAGACTGTCGCTGTGCGTACCCGTGAAGGTGCTGACCTGGGCTCGATGCCCGTCGCTCAGTTCTCGGAGTTCCTTGCACAAGCGGTTTCCCGGCGTGGTCGCCCAGATTCGGAGTAATTATTATTAAGCGTGAAATGAGACAAGATAAACGAGCTGCACCGAAAGCCCCGATCAACGAGAATATCTCGGCACGCGAGGTTCGGTTAATTGGCGCTGACGGCGAGCAGATTGGCATCGTCTCGATTGATGAAGCGCTTCGTATTGCTGAAGAAGCCAAGCTTGATCTGGTGGAAATCTCCGCCGACGCAGTCCCACCGGTTTGCCGTGTGATGGACTACGGCAAGTCGATCTTCGAGAAGAAGAAGCAGATTGCCGCGGCGAAGAAGAACCAGAAGCAGATTCAGGTAAAAGAAATCAAGTTTCGTCCAGGGACGGAGGAAGGGGATTACCAGGTAAAACTGCGCAACCTGGTACGTTTCCTGAGTGACGGGGACAGGGCCAAGGTATCCTTGCGATTCCGCGGCCGTGAGATGGCCCACCAGGAGCTGGGGATGGAACTCCTCAAGCGGGTTGAACAAGACCTGCTCGAGTACGGTTCGGTCGAACAGCATCCTAAGATGGAAGGACGCCAGCTGATCATGGTCATCGCCCCGAAAAAGAAGAAGTAATCAACAGGGCACGGCAGGCCTTCTGATTATGTTTATCAACTGAATGCGGAGTATCCGAACATGCCAAAGATGAAAACCAAAAGTGGTGCTGCTAAGCGGTTTCTGAAAACTGCTAACGGTATCAAGCACAAGCACGCTTTCAAGAGCCACATCCTGACCAAAATGTCGACCAAGCGTAAGCGTCAACTGCGCGGTAGCAGCTTGCTGCATCCGTCTGACGTGGCAAAAGTCGAGCGCATGCTGCGCCTTCGTTAATTTTTGGATCAAGAATAGAGGAAGTAACTCATGGCTCGTGTAAAGCGTGGCGTCATTGCCCGTAAACGTCACAAAAAAATTCTGAAACTTGCTAAAGGCTACTACGGCGCACGCTCCCGCGTATTCCGTGTTGCCAAGCAAGCGGTAATCAAGGCAGGCCAATACGCCTACCGTGACCGTCGTCAGAAAAAACGTCAGTTCCGCGCTCTGTGGATCGCTCGTATCAACGCTGGTGCTCGT
>Ga0209051_1000434_pt1 | contig 56673 bp, 52 predicted proteins | sample AraplaCvi_mMS_r2_2_FD_184286 | JGI IMG/M metagenome (GOLD analysis project Ga0209051, IMG submission 184286) | Arabidopsis root microbial communities from North Carolina, USA - plate scrape MF_Cvi_mMS_r2 (SPAdes) (version 2) | ecosystem: Host-associated > Plants > Roots > Endosphere | place...
AGTACCCGCATAATTATCCCCTTTACCGCCGCCGAAAGGTGGTCTGGCCCCCTACACGATACCGAACACGCTACGTGATTTGGAAGCTGCCACGAAATGGTTAACAAATTCTAATTCACTCTGGCAAGGAGTATCGAATTTATTAAATATTTTTTCCATTTCTCTGTTTTCCAATAGGAATCTCAAATGGCGCTCTTCATCTTCAACATTAGGAAAATGCGCTAAGTGATTCATCCGACTCGCCAATGAAAAGGTTCGAACTTAATGCCGCGGCATTTACCGACCCTTAAATCATCGGGCCTATCATTAACGATGCCCGTAAACGAAAGGTTACCAGCGGTAGGTATTTGTTAATATCGCAGGAAATTTTTTAGCAAACCGTGTCAAAGCGGCGCGCAGGGCGGTTTCAAGTTGAGCCGGGGTCTCGCATCACGGGAGTAATGCGTATGAAGTCGCGAGAGAGTCTCGTTCGCCTGAAAGAGTTTCAGGTGAACGAAAAACGACGTCAATTGCAGCAGTTGCAGATGATGATGTCCGAATTCGAACGGATGACGAAGGATCTGGAGAGCCAGATCGTCGTCGAGGAAAAGAAGTCCGGAATCTCAGATCCGAATCACTTTGCGTATCCGACCTTCGCCAAGGCCGCGCGTCAGCGGGCCGACAACCTGCAGGTTTCGATCAAGGAACTGAAGATGCAGGAAGAGTCGCTGGAAATGGCGCTCGAAGAGATGCAGGCGGAATATGCAAGGGCGACGGCGCTGGAAGAACGCGACACCAGCGCCCGCGCAAGGGCGTAAAAAACGGCGGGCGCCGGCTGCGGCGCCCTGGGATCGCCACTGAGAAGCCATGTATGACGGGCGCGCTGTCCGTCATACATGGCTTTTGGTGTTTCGCCGTTTTACACTCTATCACCCACCCGGAAATCGCAGCCGTCTGAGCCGCAAAGATCAATTCACGACATCGTGCCATTCCGGATGGCGTTGCGCCTGTGCCTTGAAGAATGGGCAGAGCGGGATGATCTTCCAGCCGCCGGTCCGGGCCGCCTCCACTGCGTGCAGCGCCAATGCCTGGCCGACGCCCTTGCCGCGTAGCGCATCGGGAACGGCGGTGTGATCGACGATGACGAGTTTCGCCGAGGTGCGCGAATAGGTCATCTCCGCCTCGTGCCCCTCGACCTCGGCCGCATAACGGCCGCCGGATGCGCCTTCCTCGTTTCGAATGTCCATTGTCTTTCCTCGCTGAGGGATGGGGATATTGTCGTCGGCGACGGTGACACGGCGACGCGATCGTGCCAAGTCGGCAAGGCCATGGCTGGAGGAGACGGAGTGTTCATGAAAAATGTCGGGTCGGCGCGAGGTTCGGGCCTATGAGGGCGCTTTCGATGATCCGCCCCGTCCTGCTCGTGGCCGCGCCATTCCTCCTGGCGCTCGGCCTCATCCTGCCGCTGGTCCGTTTCGAGACGCTGTATTTCTTCGATCAGACCCCGTCGCTCATCGAAATCGTCGTCTCGCTCTGGCGGGGCGGGGATAGGCTGCTGGCGGCGATCGTCGCATTGGTCTCGATCGTGCTTCCGCTACTGAAGATGGTCGGGATCTCCGCGGAAGCGGCAGGTGCCGGCGGCGGGGCCGGCAGCCTGTTTTATCGTCGCGTCGTGCCGCATCTGTCCAAGTGGTCAATGATGGACGTGCTGCTGGTGGCGATCGTCATTGCGGCGGCGAAGACAACGGGGTTGGCGGATGCCTTCACGCAGCCGGGCCTTTGGTGCTACGCAGCCTCGTCAATGATTTCGGGCCTTCTTCATTCCCTGATGGGAAATGCGTCCGGCCCGAAATAAATCTCGATGATGGCGTACGATCAGTGGCGATATTGCTGGATGCGCGTGGTGCGCAGGCCGGCGAGACCGTGGCTGTTGATCGACGATTGCCAGGAGAGAAACTCTTCGACGGTGAGCGTATAACGCTCGCAAGCCTCTTCCAAGCTCAACAGGCCACCGCGAACAGCCGCGACAACCTCTGCCTTCCGACGGATCACCCAGCGCCGCGTATTGGGCGGCGGAAGATCCGCGATCGTCAGGGGGCTGCCATCGGGGCCGATGACATATTTTACTCGGGGACGTATCATTTCGGTCATTGGACTCTCTACACAACGCAAGACCACGGACGTCACTCTAGCCTGCCACATTTAAAAATTGCCTAAGCTCATCGTAAGACTTTGATAACAAATTTAGATGCCCTGGGCCCCCCGGCCGATACGGGATGGCCATCTTCCGCTCCGTCAACTTGGGGCGGCGTGAATGGGGGCTTGCCGAATAAATATGACTGATTTTCCGTGATAAGTTTTGTCGCGCGGGGCATAGGAATGAACGTGAGACATCGTCTCTGTTCTTCCCGCTGGTTCAGTCCAGCGCGCGCTTTTGATGCTTGGTGTGCTTGGCATGCGAGAGCAAAAGCCGTCTCTGTCGATGCCCCGGCACAGGGCCTCTTACTACCGACGGCGAGGCCAGACTGAAGCAGACCCCTACGTGGCGTGAGGATGAAAATGGATGAGCATGCGCGCGGTGATTGCGCTGAGCATGCTGGGTTTTTTGTCTTCGCAGTCAGGTCGCGATGGGATCTCGCCAAACGGCGGCAGGGAGCGGTTTGGCAAGATCGCGAGATTTGCGGGCTTCGATTTTTATCTGGGCTCAGCTTTCCCAAGAGGCTGTCGCACGGCTTTCACGGAAACCAGCTGACTGGCCGGAAAGCTTAATCGTTTTTTCACCGGGCCGGCGATTTTCTTGTCTTGAGGCAGATGTGAGCGCGAGAAGGCGGACGATCGAGGCCGATTTTCAGTGAGGCGGGCGGCGGCGCCAAAAAAGCACCTTCAATCCGTTTTCAGATGTACGCCTCGAACAATATTTTCGCCTTCGCGCCCACACAGCGCTGACCTGAAACAATACATCTTCGCTTTCGGACGGATGTTTCATGCCGGCATGGCCGCAGGCGATGGCGCGCCTGGCGCGAAATCGTATGCCTGCGCTGGTCGCCGGCAAAGCAGCGACGAGATTGCGATCATTCTCGAATTCTCGTCGCATATGGGGTCGGGTTATTTGAAGTGCGCGATGCGCAAGCTCGATTCGGTCAGCCGCAGGAGGCGGTCACCGGAGCGGTCGGGTGCCGGCGGCTCTCGCTGCCGGCCCCTTTCTTAAAAGCTTAGAAGCCTTTTCCGCGGGTCAGTTCCGACACGACGGTGCCGGCAATGATGCGAATATCCATCCCGATCGAAAAATTTCCGACGTAGTAGAGATCGCTCACAATGCGGGCACGTGCCTTAGCCGGACGATCGGTCGGGCCGCGCAGGCCGCGCATCTGGGCAAGACCTGTCATGCCGGGGCGCATGGCGTGGCGCTGGTGGTATTCCGGGACGAGCTCTTCGTAGAGCATGCCGCCGGCGCGCATGCCGATCGCATGGCAGCGTGGACCGACGACGGACATGTGGCCCATCAGCACGTTCAGCAGCTGCGGCAGCTCATCGACATTCGTGCGGCGCAGGATGGCACCGACGCGGGTGATGCGCGGGTCGTTTTTCACCGTCTGGGCAACACCCGAGACATCGCAGAGATCCGTGCGCATCGAGCGGAACTTGTAGACCTTGATGGTCTTGCAGTTCTTGCCCCAGCGGGTCTGCTTGAAGAGCACGGGTCCCGGGCTGTCGAGCTTGATCAGCAAGGCGACGAACAGAAGGAAAGGCGCAAGGACGAGGAGGGCGCTCAACGACGAAACGATGTCGAACGCCCGCTTCAGGGCAAGATCCACCCACGACGCCTGGGACGCGTCGCTATGGATAACGGGAGTCTGGATCTTCAGGCTCGGCTGCTGGCGGCGGCTCGGCCGGAAGGACTCAGTCGAAATGCTGTTGTTTAGTTCCGTGATGCTCAAGGATCGTACTCTGTTGTCTTCGAGGGGTGCGGCGGCAATAGGCGATCAATGGTTTACCCTGTCACCAGGGCTGCACTCAGGTCTTGGTAACCCTACTAAAACGGAAAAATGCGACAATTGTGTAATGCTGTCCAGAGAAATATCGCATCGCAATAAATCTTTCGCATCTGCGTTAAGTTGAGGCAACCTCATGATATTTCGTTAATAATTGGAATTTCGTCAAGGTTTTTAGGCCTTTGGCGAGGGCTTCCGGGGGTGGTGCGACGTGTTGTTTCGGCACGCGACCGACCATCGTCCGGCGGTATTGTTAACGAGTTCCGACACCAAATTTTTCTGGCTGGGATGCTCGATCGTTCCCAAACTGTGTCACAATATGACAAAATCAAGGCGAGATGGGTAACGATCCGGCGCGGGAAAATGGAAAAACGGGGTTCAAATCGAGAATCACCGGCCGTTTGCGAATCACTCTTAGTGCTGGCCGCCGAGGCCCGGCCGCGTGGATAGAGGCGAGTTCGGCGATGCGGCGGGTAGTTACACCGGTTCGAGGACGCGTTTCGTGCCGCCCCAGGAGATGAAGTTCGGATTGGCGAAGTCGAAATCGGCTGCAGCGCCCGTCTTGCCGTAGGTCAGTGGCGCTCCGTCGAGCGTCACCGTGGAGCCGCCAGCAGCGCGCAATACCGCATCGCCGGCCGCCGTGTCCCATTCCATCGTGCGGGTGAAGCGCGGATAGACGTCGGCCTTGCCTTCGGCCAGCAGGCAGAATTTCAGCGAGGAGCCGATATTGGTGCATTTTGAGATGGCGTGGTGAGCGAGGAAGCTTCCGGTCTCGGGACTGTTGTGACGGAGACTGGCAAGCGCCAGCCTGTCCTCCGGCTGTTCGCGCACGGTAATTGCACTGCGGGCGCCGACGGTGAAATCGTCGGTGACTACGAGCCTTTCGGCATGACCGCGTTCGCCCAAGAAGGCAAGCCCGAGTGCCGGGGCGTAGACGATGCCGGCCACCGGGACGCCGTTCTCTATATAAGCGATGTTGACGGTGAATTCCTGTCGTCCGTCGACGAATTCGCGCGTGCCGTCGAGAGGATCGACCAGGAAGAAGCCGCGGCCGGCGATGTCGGGCACTTTTCCGGCGGCGACCGATTCTTCCGCCACGACCGGTATTTCGGGATAATCTCTGTCGAGATGAGCGAGGATGATGCGTTCGGCCTCCTCGTCGGCGACCGTGACCGGACTTGCATCCGCTTTCATGGCGACCGGGAAGCCTTCGCGCAGGACCGTGATAATGGCCTTGCCGGCTTCGAGCGCCGCCCTTTCAAATGTCCTCAGCATTGTCCTTTTGCCGTTCGCCGCGCGGGCCGAGCACCCCACTGTCGCTCGTCCGCAAACCATCCCTGTCACCAGATCCTCGATATGGTGTTTCCCGTCGCGCTCTGCATCCCCTAACGCAGTGTCATGAAGCTACCATAAGTTTTTAGCCTTGTCAGACGAAGAAGGAGTATCTTGATGTGAAATGGTATTCGCAAAATTGGGGGAGTTCGGGTGTGAATTTGCGCCATCTTCCAATTCTATGGAATAGCTTACGCGCCAAGCGGACAAGGGAAATCGCCGACCAAATCTCCGAATGGTTAACTCAGTGGCGGTTTCTGATCAAAAATAGGCCTTTCTTTGCCGATTTTCTGTGGATTTTGGTTCAAAATGCGCCATTTAGGCCTGTTCGGACAAGAATTTGTCGGAGTAAATCCTTTTTGTCTTCACATTTCCACCGAAACCGGTATGCATTCGGCCTATGAGGTTCTCTGAAACGGGGAACCGAAGAACCAAAAAGAGATGCAGCCCGTGTGGTTCGCATCCAGGGGAAAACGACATATGGAGTATTTCGTCCAGCAGCTCTTCAATGGGCTGACGCTCGGATCCATCTATGGCCTTGTGGCTATTGGCTATACGATGGTTTACGGCATTATCGGCATGATCAATTTCGCCCATGGCGATATCTTCATGCTCGGTGGTTTCGCCGCTCTTATCGTCTTTCTCGTCCTCACATCCATCTTTGCAGGTCTCCCGGTGGCAATTCTGCTGCTGGCGATGCTTGTCGTTGCGATGCTGATGACGAGTTTGTGGAATTGGACGATCGAGCGGATCGCATACCGCCCGCTGCGCGGTTCCTTCCGCCTGGCGCCGCTGATCACGGCGATCGGCATGTCGATCGTACTGTCCAATTTCATCCAGGTGACGCAGGGTCCGCGCAACAAGCCGATCCCGCCGATGATCAGCTCGGTCTATCAGTTCGGCAACATCTCGGTGTCGCTGAAGCAGATCGTCATCATCGTGATCACGGTCGTGCTGCTCGCCGTCTTTTGGTACATCGTCAATCGTACCGCACTCGGCCGTGCCCAGCGCGCCACGGAGCAGGACCGCAAGATGGCGGCGCTGCTCGGCGTCAATGTCGACCAGACGATTTCCATCACCTTCGTCATGGGTGCGGCGCTGGCTGCCGTCGCCGGCACGATGTATCTGATGTATTATGGCGTCGCTTCGTTCGCCGACGGCTTCACGCCGGGTGTGAAGGCTTTTACCGCAGCCGTTCTCGGCGGCATCGGCTCATTGCCGGGTGCCGTTCTCGGCGGGCTGATGATCGGTCTGATCGAATCGCTGTGGTCGGCCTATTTCACCATCGCGTACAAGGATGTCGCGACCTTCGCCATCCTCGCTTTCGTGCTGATCTTCAAGCCGACGGGCATTCTTGGACGGCCGGAAGTCGAGAAGGTATAACGTCATGGCAAACATTGAAAATTCTGCAGGCAAGCCCGATGCCGGACTTGTCCGTAAAGGCCTTACCGAAGCCCTTTTCGCCGCCGTCCTTTCGTTCGGCATGTTCGTTCTCTATGTCGGCCTCAAGACCGACCAGAACATCAATAATGAGTTGATCATCGTCCAGCGCTGGGGGCTGCTTGCGGTCTTCGTCGCTGTCGCCGCGATCGGGCGCTTCGCCACGGTGGTTTTCCTGCGGCCACATCTCGACAGCCGCAAGCTGGCAAAGGCGAGGCAGGGCGAACTCGCCATCTCAACCGAGAAGAGCTTCTTCCACCGTCATTTCCTGAAGATCGCGCTGATCGCGCTGCTGCTTTATCCCATGGTGGTGGTAGCGATCAAAGGTCCGCAGGGGTCGCTGACATATGTCGACAATTTCGGCATCCAGATCTTGATCTATGTGATGCTTGCCTGGGGGCTGAACATCGTCGTCGGCCTCGCCGGTCTTCTCGATCTCGGTTATGTCGCTTTCTATGCGGTCGGCGCCTATTCCTATGCGCTGCTTTCGAGCCATTTCGGCCTGTCCTTCTGGGTTCTCCTCCCGCTCTCCGGCATTTTCGCCGCACTTTGGGGCGTTATTCTCGGCTTTCCGGTGCTGCGTCTGCGCGGCGACTACCTCGCCATCGTGACGCTCGCATTCGGCGAAATCATCCGCCTCGTGCTTATCAACTGGACGGATGTCACCAAGGGGACTTTCGGTATCTCGAGCATTCCCAAGGTGACGCTGTTCGGCATTCCCTTCGACGCGACGGCCGGCGGCTTCGCCAAGCTCTTTCACCTGTCGATGTCCTCGGCTTACTACAAGATCTTCCTTTTTTACCTCATCCTGGCGCTCTGCATGCTGACCGCCTACGTGACCATCCAGCTGCGCCGCATGCCGATTGGGCGCGCCTGGGAAGCGCTGCGCGAAGACGAGATCGCCTGCCGCTCGCTCGGCATCAATACGGTGACGACCAAGCTCACGGCCTTTGCGACGGGAGCGATGTTTGCCGGTTTCGCCGGCTCCTTCTTTGCTGCCCGTCAGGGTTTCGTTTCGCCGGAATCTTTCGTCTTCTTGGAATCGGCTGTGATCCTCGCCATCGTGGTCCTCGGCGGCATGGGTTCTCTGACCGGGATTGCGATCGCCGCAATCGTCATGGTCGGCGGCACCGAGTTGCTGCGCGAAATGGACTTCCTGAAAGTAGTTTTCGGGCCGACCTTCACGCCGGAATTGTATCGTATGCTGATCTTCGGCCTCGCCATGGTCGTGGTTATGCTGTTCAAGCCGCGCGGTTTCGTCGGTTCGCGTGAACCGACCGCCTTCCTCAAGGCGCGCAAGGCAATTTCCGGAAGCTTCATCAAGGAGGGCCATGGTTGATGAGCCCCGTCACCAACACCATGTCGAGCGACACGCTTCTCAAGGTCGAACACCTGTCGATGAAGTTCGGCGGCCTGATGGCCATCAATGACTTCTCCTTCGAAGCCAAGCGCGGCGATATCACTGCGCTGATCGGCCCGAACGGTGCCGGCAAGACCACGGTCTTCAACTGCATCACCGGCTTTTACAAGCCGACGATGGGGATGATCACGCTTAACCAGAAGAGCGGCAAGCAGTATCTGCTGGAGCGTCTGCCGGACTTTCGCATCACCAAAGAAGCCAAGGTGGCGCGCACCTTCCAGAACATCCGCCTGTTCTCCGGCCTGACGGTTCTCGAAAACTTGCTCGTCGCCCAGCACAACAAGCTGATGAAGGCGTCGGGTTATACGATCCTCGGCCTCATTGGCATCGGTCCCTACAAGCGGGAGGCGGCCGCATCGATCGAGCTTGCGCGCCATTGGCTGGAGAAGGCCGATTTGATCGACCGGGCCGACGATCCGGCAGGTGATCTGCCCTACGGAGCCCAGCGGCGTCTCGAGATTGCCCGTGCCATGTGCACTGGCCCCGAGCTGCTTTGCCTGGACGAACCAGCCGCCGGCCTGAATCCGCGGGAATCGGCAACCCTCAATGCGCTGCTGCAGAGCATCCGTGCCGAAACCGGAACATCTATCTTGCTCATCGAGCATGACATGTCGGTGGTCATGGAAATCTCCGACCACGTCGTCGTCCTCGAATACGGCCAGAAGATTTCCGATGGCACACCGGATCACGTGAAGAACGATCCGAAAGTCATCGCGGCCTATCTCGGTGTCGAAGATGAAGAAGTGGAAGAGGTGATCGCAACCGTCGAGCAGCTCGAAGGAGGCGCAAATTGATGGGCGATGAAGTAATGACGGGTCAACCGCTCCTTCAGGTGAATGGCGTCGAAACCTATTATGGCAATATCCGTGCGCTGGCCGGCATCGATGTCCACGTCAACAAGGGCGAGATCGTCAGCCTGATCGGTGCCAACGGCGCCGGCAAGTCGACGCTGATGATGACGATCTGCGGCAGCCCGCAGGCCCGTACCGGCTCGGTCGTCTTCGAGGGTCGCGACATCACACACATGCCGACCCACGAAATCGCCCGCCTGCGCATCGCGCAGTCGCCTGAGGGACGCCGCATCTTCCCGCGGATGACGGTTCTGGAAAATCTTCAGATGGGCGCAGGCCTCGATAATCTCAAATACTTCGCCGAGGACGTGGAGAAGATCTTCACGCTCTTCCCGCGCCTGAAAGAACGCCACGCCCAGCGCGGCGGCACGCTTTCGGGCGGCGAGCAGCAGATGCTGTCGATCGGCCGCGCGCTGATGGCGCGCCCGAAGCTGCTGCTTCTCGACGAACCATCTCTTGGTCTTGCGCCGCTGATCGTCAAGGGCATCTTCGAGGCGATCCGCAAGCTTAATGAACAGGAAGGTCTCACCGTTTTCCTCGTCGAGCAGAACGCATTTGCTGCGCTGAGGCTTTCGCACCGCGCTTACGTGATGGTGAACGGCAAGGTGACGATGAGCGGCTCCGGCAAGGAGCTGCTCGCCAATCCTGAAGTCCGTGCCGCCTATCTCGAAGGCGGAAGACACTAGCTCGAAGGGAGTTTGACATGCAGGGACTTTTCTTCGAAAGCGATACCGGTGCCCGGTTGATCATCCGCGCGATCGTCGTGCTGATCGGCTTCTGGACGGCCTGGCGCGCCGGCAAGGCGGTTGCCGAAGGCTGGAACAACTACCCGCTGACTGTCGTCTACACTTTCCTGCTCGCCTGGGCGATGCAGTTCCTGCACCACGCCCTGTTCGATGGGCCGATGCTCAGCGCTCTCTTCTACGGCATCGATTTCGTGACGCTGCTGGTTTTCTCGACCGCCGGCTTCCGCTTTCGCCGCACCAATCAGATGGTCAACAACTATTACTGGCTGTACGAAAAAACTTCCGCGTTTTCGTGGAAGGACAAACATTGACAGTCCGTTGAAACTAGGCATGAATTGCCTTCAGAGTGGAACAGCTTTCCTGGCGCAGTCAATGGTGGGTAGTGCGCTGGGCCTTGGACCGGAACCCGCCCAAAAATTGGGAGTAACAATATGAAGAAGTCTCTTCTGTCGGCGGTGGCTCTGACGGCGATGGTCGCCTTCAGCGGCAACGCATGGGCCGACGTTCTCATCGCTGTCGCTGGTCCGCTGACCGGCCCGAACGCTGCGTTCGGTGCTCAGCTCCAGAAGGGCGCCGAGCAGGCGGCCGCCGATATCAACGCTGCTGGCGGCATCAATGGCGAGCAGATCAAGCTCGAGCTCGGCGACGACGTCTCCGACCCGAAGCAGGGCATTTCGGTCGCCAATAAATTCGTTGCCGACGGTGTCAAGTTCGTCATCGGCCACTTCAACTCGGGCGTTTCGATCCCGGCTTCGGAAGTCTATGCCGAAAACGGCATCCTCGAAATCACCCCGGCCGCTACGAACCCTAAGTTTACGGAACGCGGTCTCTGGAACACTTTCCGTACCTGCGGCCGTGACGACCAGCAGGGCGCCATCGCCGGCAAGTATCTTGCCGATCACTTCAAGGACGCGAAGATCGCGGTCGTTCACGACAAGACACCTTACGGTCAGGGTCTTGCCGATGAAACCAAGAAGGCGATGAATGCCGCCGGTGTGACGGAAGTCATGTATGAAGGCATCAACGTCGGCGATAAGGACTTCTCGGCCCTCATCGCCAAGATGAAGGAAGCCGGCGTCTCGATCATCTATTGGGGCGGTCTGCACACCGAAGCCGGTCTTATCATTCGTCAGGCCGCAGATCAGGGCCTGAAGGCAACGCTGGTTTCGGGCGACGGTATCGTTTCGAACGAACTGGCCTCGATCGCTGGCGACGCCGTTGCCGGTACGCTGAACACCTTCGGTCCTGATCCGACACTGAACCCGGCCAACAAGGAACTCGTCGAAAAGTTCAAGGCTGCCGGTTTCAACCCGGAAGCCTACACGCTCTATTCCTACGCTGCGATGCAGGCGATCGCGGGTGCCGCCAAGGCTGCCGGTTCGGTCGATCCTGAAGCCGTTGCCACGGCCATGAAGGAAAAGGGTCCGTTCACGACGGTTCTCGGCGACATTTCGTTCGACGAAAAGGGTGACCCGAAGATTCCTGGGTACATCATGTACGAATGGAAGAAGGGCGCAGACGGCAAGTACACCTACGTGCCGCAGGGCATGTAAGCTTGCCTTCCCTTTTTGCATGAGATTGAAGCCCGGTTTCGACCGGGCTTCTTTGTTTTGCGGAGGTTTCAATCTCGGGCTGCCGCGGCGAGGGCGCTGTGCCGCCCGACTTTGCTCAGATCTCGTGCAGCACGTGTGTGGCTTTTACCGCAGCTGACGCCCGGTTCTCGACGCCGAGTTTCACGTAGATCTGTTCGAGGTGTTTGTTGACGGTGCGTGCCGACAGTCCCAATATTTCGCCGATGTCGCGGTTGGCCTTGCCCTTGGCGATCCAGAGCAGCACTTCGGATTCGCGCTGGGTGAGCGAGAAGCGCTGGCGCAGCATCTCGTCGTCGCTGCGCTGATTGGCGGCGGTGAGGCGGAAAAGATATTCGTCCGGGCCGATCGCGCCGAGAAAAGCAAGCTGCAGCGCCGCCTGGCCGGCATGGGCGATCGAGATGATGCCGTCGCGCACTGCGGCCGCGCGGTCGCGCATCCAGCCGGCGATATGGCGGACGACGATTTCCATGCCCTCGTCGCTGCCCATGGCGGCATTGACCAGCCGTGTTGCCTGCGGCGTCGACCAATGGATTGCCCCATCGCCCTTGACCGCCAGCAGATGGCGGCCGGCGGCGTCGAGTGCAACCCGGGCGCTCTGCGCCGAGCGGGCATTGCGCAGATGCACACGGATGCGGGCGCGCAACTCGTCGATATTGATCGGCTTGGCAAGATAGTCTACGCCGCCGGATTCCAGCGCGTGCACGACATGCTCGGTCTCGGTCAGGCCGGTCATGAAAATGACGGGCACCTGCGCCACCGCCGCATTCGCCTTCAGCCTGCGGCAGGTCTCGAAGCCATCCATGGCGGGCATGACGGCGTCGAGCAGGATGAGATCGGGCGTGATGCGCTCGACGATGCCAAGTGCCGCCGCGCCCGATGTGGCGATCAGCACGGAGAAGCCAGATTGTTCGAGCGCGTCGGTCAGGAAGCCGAGCGCTTCGGGCGAGTCGTCGACGAGCAGAACGATGTCGCGGGGCAGGGCCGGCTCAGCCAATGGGTTCCACCTTTTCGTCGAAGTCATGCAGGAAGGTCATGAAGCCGGCGAGATCGAAGACGGCGACATAGGCGTAGAGTTTCTCGGTGAATGGCTGATTTTCTTCCACCTTGGCAAGATCCGAAAGCTTGGCCTCGATGCCTCTGATATAGCCGATTTCGCCGAGCCGCAGCAATTCCTGCACATGGGCGGCACCCGGGCTCAGCATCGGCGCTTCGGTCTTCACAGGAACGGCTGCTGCTGCGTCGGCATAGACCCATTTCAGGCCAAGATGCAATGCCAGCTTGTCGCGCAGCTGGCGGATGTCGACCGGTTTGCCGATCGCATCATTGTGGCTGTCGTCGCTGTCGCTGAGTACGGCGGCATCACCGATATTGGCCGAAAGCATCAGCATCGGTGCCGTCTGGCCGGCCTCGCGCAGACGCGAGACGAGCTGCCAGCCGTTCATGCCGGGCATCAGGATATCGACGAGGAAAAGATCAGGCAAGATGCCTTCGATCAGCGTCAGGCATTCGGCGCCGCCCGCCGCCGTCAGAACGATGAAATCGAGAGGCGCCAGGATTTCGCGCATCATCTCGCGATGATCCTCGTTATCGTCGACGACAACCACCGTGCGGCGCGGGCCATCATATCCGGCGATGCGCTTTTCCTGGGGCGCGGCGGCCACGGCGCGCATGACCGCCGACAGCATGAGGCGGACGCGGAACGTCGAGCCCTCGTCCTTGATGCTCGAGACCGCAATCTCGCCGCCGAGCGTGTTGGTTAGAAGCCGGGTGATGGTGAGGCCGAGGCCGAGGCCCGGCATCGGCCGCACGCTTTCGGCCTCGCCGCGCTGGAAGGGTTCGTAGATGCGCGTCAGATCCTTTTCAGCGATGCCGCGGCCGGTATCGGTGACGGTGAAGGTCGCAACCTGGTTGCGATAAGCGACATCGAAGGTGACGCTGCCTTCGTCGGTAAATTTGATGGCATTGGAGAGCAGGTTGACGAGGATCTGGCGCAACCGCTTTTCGTCGGTGCGGACAAATTGCGGCAAGGCCGGCGCGCGGTCGTGGATGAAGGCAAGCCCTTTTGCCTGCGCCTGCGGGCGGAACATGTCGACGATCTGGTCGAGGAAATCCTGGATGTTGATCTCGTTGGAATAGACCTGCAGCCGGCCCGCCTCGATCTTGGAAATATCGAGCAGCCCGTCGATCAGGCCGGAGAGATGCTCGGCACTGCGGCGGATGACCTTGATCGAGGATTGGCGCGGCGCCGGGATGGTTTCGTCGCGCTCGAGGATCTGGGCATAGCCGAGCACGGCGTTCAACGGCGTGCGCAGTTCGTGGCTCAACCCGACGACATAGCGGCTCTTGGCGCGGTTGGCCGCCTCGGCTGTCTCCTTGGCGCTCTGCAAGGCGGTATCGGTCTTCTTGTGGGCGGCGATCTCCTTGAGCAGCAGCGTGTTTTGGCGCGAGGATTCCTCCTCGGCGACGACGCGGCTGTCATGGGCGAGCACATAGAACCAGCAGACGACGCCTGAAATCACCGAGAAGACGAAGAAGACGATCAGGATGGTGCGGTTGACGACCTCAGCCGTCTCGGGCGAGGCGGCGGCGACCTGATGAGCGATCATCGCCAGGATCGCGCCGATGGCGGTCAAGGCCAGCACGACGGCGATGCCGTAGCGGCCGAGGCGCGTCGTCAGCTTGCCAAGCACGGTTTCCGGCAGCAGCGCCTTGGCGACGGTGCCGACCTGGGCGTTGAGACGGGCGGCAGGCTTGCACATGTCGTGGCAGCGGCTGTCGAGCGAGCAGCAGAGCGAACAGATCGGCGCGGCATAGGCCGGGCACCAGGCCATATCCTCCGGCTCGAAAGGATGCTCGCAGACGGAGCAGGTGATGCTCGTCAGGTTCTTCCAGCTGTGGCGCGGCTTGCGGGCGAGGTAGAACCTGCCTTCCGTCGCCCAGGCGAGCGCGGGAGAGGCGATGAGCGCGATAACGAGGGTGATATAGGGAGCGAGCGAGGCGGCCGTCGCGCCGAAGGCGCCGAAATGGGCAATCAGCGATACTGTCGCCGACAGCGTCATGGCGCCGAGCCCGACCGGGTTGATGTCGTAGAGATGGGCGCGTTTGAACTCGATGCCGGGCGGCGCGAGGCCAAGCGGCTTGTTGATGAAGAGATCGGCGGAGATCGTGCAGAGCCAGGCCATGGCGATGATCGAGAAAATGCCGAGCGTCTCCTCCAGCAGCCGGTAGATGCCAAGTTCCATCAAAAGCAGGGCAATCGCGACGTTGAAGACCAGCCAGATGACGCGGCCGGGATGGCTGTGGGTCAGCCGCGAGAAAAAGTTCGACCAGGCGAGCGAGCCGGCATAGGCATTCATCACGTTGATCTTCAGCTGCGAGACGACGACGAAGGCGGCCATTAGCAACAGCGCGGCATTCTGCCAGGGGACCATGTAGCCGAAAGCGGTCAGATACATCTGCGCCGGGTCGGCGGCGCGATCGACTGGCACGCCCGAGGCCAGGGTCAGCACGACCAGGAACGATCCCGCAAGCAGCTTCGGCGCGCCGATGACGACCCAGCCGGGGCCGGCGAGAAAGACAGCGAGGCGATGGCGCCACTTGCGCCGCGGCTCCGGCGGCAGGAAGCGCAGGAAGTCGGCCTGTTCGCCGATCTGTGACATCAGGGCGAGGATGACGGCGGAGGCGGCGCCGAACTCCACCAGATCGAAATCGGCGACGGTGCCGGGCGGCCCTGAGGCATGATGGATGCCGGCAAAGGCGCGCCAGAGATCGAATTTCTGCCAGTCCATGAAGGCGATGAAGATGAAGGGCAGAATGTTCAGCACGATCCAGAAGGGTTGTGTCATCAACTGGAACTTGCTGATCAGCCGCACGCCGTGCGTCACCAGCGGGATCACCATGACGGCGCTGAGGATGTAGCCGATCCAGAGTGGGATGCCGAGGGTGAGTTCCAGCGCCCCGGACATAATCGAGGCCTCGATCGCAAACAGCATGAAGGTGAAGCTCGCATAGATCAGCGAGGTGATGGTCGAGCCGATGTAGCCGAAGCCGGCGCCGCGCGTCAGAAGATCGATGTCGACGCCATGGCGGATGGCGTATCGGCTGATCGGCAGGCCGATCGCCAGCATGGCGATCGAAGCGACGATGATGGCATAGAAGGCGTTGGTGGTGCCGTAGGAGAGGGTGATGGCGCCGCCGATCGCTTCCAGCGCCAGGAACGAGATCGCGCCGATCGCCGTCTGGGCGATGCGCTGCGAGGAGAAATGACGGGCGCTTTTTGCGGTGAAGCGCAGCGCATAATCTTCCAGCGTCTGGTTGGCGACCCAGCGATTATATTCGCGTCTTACCGGAATGATGCGTTGGCGGGCTGCCATGTCTTCCTTCCGGCATTCCGGTTGGCCTATCGTCTCGAAACAGTTTTGGCGGGATGGGTGAGAAAGGCAAGGGCGGAGCACTGGCAGATTCACGGAACCGCCATATTTTTGAAGCCCGTCTGTCACACCAAGCCTCTAACTCTCCCGCCGTTCCTTCAACCATTTCAGGTATCACCTATGTTTGTTTCAAGCTTTTTCCGCCTGAGCACCGCCCTCGTCTGCCTCGTTTCGATCGTGCCGTCGCTCGCCGTCGCAGAGCAGGCCACGGCGGTAGACGCGCCTTATGCCGAGACCGGAAACACCAACAAGCGCGGTGACGCCTGCTTCTCGACGGTGGACACCAATGCCGCCGTTCACCTTCTCTCCGGTTTCCTCGAAGTCTGGACGCCGCGCACGCCTTTCGTTGATGCGGGCGTCGAAGCGCCGGCCAAGGACAATTGCCCGGCGGTTGCCAAGACGGATTGGGATGGCATTCCGCTCAGCAAGACCGATGGTCAGGTCATCAACAAACTCGTCCATGATGCGAACATCGCCTATGTCGTCAAGGTGACCAAGGCGCGGACGGCCGATCAGGCCGTGGCCGCCTATCTCGACGACCGGCGGGGCAAGAATGCCAGCATCGTCGATGGCCTTGGTCCGCTGACCGACGCCTGGAAGGCCGGCTCCAAGCAGACCACCACGATCACCGAGGTGGCCGCCGATGCGACGACCGTCAAATATGACGACAAGGGCAACAATCGCGGCGCCGGCAGCAAGCCGGACACCGAAAACAAGACCGATGCCAATCCGGACATGGGCCTCGCAATCGACTTCATCAACGCCGCCAGCGGTGACGGCTCGACGGAGCCCGCCAAGCGCTACTTCAAATATGGCCGTCCCTACCGCTGGAGCCAGGACGTTTCGGTCGTCCCGACGCTTGAGCCTGCCAAGAGCGGCAAGCCGGTCGAGGACGGCGGCTTCCCAAGCGGACATACGGCGGAAGCCTGGCGGGATGCGCTCGCCATGGCCTATCTCGCGCCGCAACGCTTCCAGGAAATGATCACGCGCGCCAGCGAGCTGGGTGAGGATCGCATCCTTGCCGGCATGCATTCCCCTCTCGACGTGATGGGCGGCCGCATGCTTGGCACCGCGACGGTCGTCTACAATCTGAACAAGGCCGACAATGCCGGGTTGAAGAGCGATGCTTATGCCCAGACACAGTCCTGGCTCATCGCCAAATCGGGCGTTGCCGACGCGGGTGCGCTCGAAGTTGCTGCGCATGCGGCGCCGATCGCCGCAGACCGTTTTGCCGATCATGACGCCAATCGCGCCTATGTGCTGCAGCGCCTGAGCTACGGCCTGCCGACGATCCATCCGACCGATCAGCCGCCCCGCGTGCCGGAGGGTGCCGAAGCGCTTCTCGAAACGCGTCTGCCCTATCTCGATGGCGAGCAGCGCCGCGACGTGTTGAAGACGACGGAGATCGCCTCCGGCTATCCGCTCCTCGACGACGCGGAAGGTTATGGCCGCCTCAACCTGTTTGCCGCCGCCGACGGTTACGGCGCCTTCGATCAAGATGTGACCGTGACGATGGATGCTGCAAAGGGCGGCTTCAGTGCGATCGATAGCTGGCGCAACGACATCGGCGGCAAGGGCAAGCTGGTGAAGCGCGGCAGCGGCATTCTCGGACTATCCGGCGCCAACAGCTATGCCGGCGGCACCGTGCTCGAAGAGGGCGCGCTGGTGGCCGGGTCGTCCTCGGCTTTCGGCTCCGGCGGACTGATGGTCGATGGCGGTTCGCTCGTCGTGGCGGCCGACAAGCCGTTGGCCGTAAGCGGGGACTATCAGCAGTCAGCCAATGCGACGGCGAAACTGGCGCTCGGTGCAAACGGCGCCGGCACGCTGGCGATCGAGGGCAAAGCAGCGCTGGCCGGCGATCTCGACGTGACGCTTGCCGATGGTTTTGTCCCGGCGACCGGAACGAAGATCGAGATCCTGAAGGCCGGCACCCTTTCCGGCACCTTCGGCAAGCTCACCATCTCCGGCCATAAGGCGAGCCTCTCTTACGGTCCGACCTCAGTCACACTGACGATCGAAGGATAATTTTCTTTGCGAACCGAGAGGGCATTCCCAGCTGCGGGGATGCTCTTGGCTTTCCGGCCTGCTCGTTTGCCCCCTGCACCTACGTCATTTTGCGTATGTGTTTTTGTGATGCAGCACCCGATAGTCCCCTCGGCAACAGTTAAATTCCGTTTCCGGCCTGTTGCGGAACAAGAAGAGGGGCTCAACCAGATGAATCTCAGATCCACGATCACCGGCGCTGCGCTCGGTGCCGTCATGGCGGCATCGGCCGCCTTCCAGGGCGCACTTGCCGCCGACGATACGATTAAAGTCGGCGTGCTGCATTCGCTTTCCGGCACCATGGCGATTTCCGAAACCACGCTGAAAGACGCCATGTTGATGCTCATCGACGAGCAGAACAAAAAGGGCGGCCTTCTTGGCAAGAAGCTCGAGGCGGTTGTCGTCGATCCGGCTTCCGACTGGCCGCTGTTTGCCGAAAAAGCCCGCGAACTGATCCAGAAGGACAAGGTTGCCGCTGTCTTCGGTTGCTGGACGTCCTCGTCGCGCAAGTCCGTTCTGCCGGTTTTCGAAGAGCTGAATTCGCTGCTCTTCTACCCCGTGCAGTATGAGGGCGAAGAATCCTCGCGCAACATCTTCTACACCGGTGCTGCTCCGAACCAGCAGGCCATTCCGGCCGTCGACTACCTGATGGAAAAAGAAGGCGTCAAGCGCTTCGTTCTTGAAGGGACCGACTACGTTTATCCGCGCACGACCAACAAGATTCTCGAGGCATACCTGATTTCGAAGGGTATTCCGAAAGAAGACATCATGACCAACTACACGCCGTTCGGTTTTTCCGACTGGCAGACCGAAGTTTCCAAGATCAAGGAATTCGGTTCGGCCGGCAAGAAGACCGCCGTCGTCTCGACGATCAACGGCGACGCCAACGTTCCGTTCTACAAGGAACTGGGCAACAAGGGTATCAAGGCAACCGACATTCCCGTCGTCGCCTTCTCCGTCGGCGAAGAAGAGCTTGCCGGTCTCGACACCAAGCCGCTCGTCGGCCATCTCGCTGCCTGGAACTATTTCGAGTCTGTGGAAAGCCCGGCCAACAAGAAGTTCATCAAGGACTGGCACGCTTACACCAAGAACGACAAGCGCGTGACGAACGATCCGATGGAGGCTGCCTATATCGGCTTCAACGCATGGGTGAAGGCCGTCCAGGCTGCCGGCACGACCGATACCGACAAGGTTCTCGACTCCATCATCGGTGTCAGCGTTCCGAACCTCTCGGGTGGTTATGCGACCGTCATGCCGAACCACCACATCACCAAGCCGGTGCTGATCGGTGAAATCCAGGCCAACGGCCAGTTCGAAATCGTCCAGCAGACCCCCGCCGTTGTTGGCGACGAATGGTCGGATTACCTGCCCGACTCCAAGGACCTGATCTCCGATTGGCGCAAGCCGATGTCCTGCGGCAACTTCAACGTTGCCACCGGCAAGTGCGGCGGCAAGGGTTCCTGAGTACGACCCCGATCAGATGATTGCCTGAAGACTTCCGTCCGGTTCAACACCGGGCGGAAGCTCCGTCCCAGCGATTGTGCCGCGAGGCCAACACTATCAAGGGCGAGAAAGCCGATGTATCGCGCCATAAAGATTTTCCTCATCACGCTCTGCCTGACATTCTCGGGCCTGACATTTATCGGCCTCGCGGTTCCCGGCCTGCCAACATCGAGCGAAGTTCGCGCCGAGGACGATATCCACGTGCTCATCGATGCGCTCGGCGTCGGCGATTTTCCGGAGCGCGAAGCGGCCATCAAGACGCTGGTCGCCTCCAAGGACCCGCATGTCGGTCAGATCCTGGAGCAGTTGAGCGAGGGCCTTCTCTACGTCAATTCCGACGGCGGCCCGGTGCTCCTCCAGGGCGGCACCGATGACGAACCGACCTATTCCGATCCAATCACCGGCGAAGCCGCTGCCGATGTCGACCCTGATATGATGATCAAGGTCAAGATCAACAATGCGCTTCGCGGCGTCATCGGCGCCGCCACCAGCCAGCTGACGCTGATGAGCCCGGACCGCTCGGCGCGGCTCGCCGCGGCACAGGGCCTGCTGAAAGATGCCGATCCCGCCAATCTCGACCTGCTGAACGCGGCGCTTGCGGCTGAAAAGGACGCCGAGATCAAGAATACGATGGAAGCGGCGCGCGCAGTGCTGCTGCTGAAGACCGATGCGAGCGTCGAAGACAAGAAGGCTGCGATCGATACGATCGCGGCTCGCGGCAATCGTGATGCGCTGACCATCCTCACGACCACGCTCGAAACCGCGCCTGACGATTTGAAGCCGGCGATCCAGGCCAATATCAGCACCATCAATCGCAGCCTGGCGTTGTGGGATGTCGCCCAGAACGTCTGGTACGGCTTGTCGCTCGGCTCGGTGCTGCTGCTTGCGGCGATCGGCCTTGCCATCACCTTCGGCGTCATGGGCGTCATCAACATGGCACATGGCGAGATGGTGATGATCGGGGCCTATACGACCTATGTCGTGCAGGAATACATCACCTCGGCCTTCCCGGGCGTGGCGGATTATTCACTTGCCTTTGCCGTGCCCGCCGCCTTCGTCTTTACCGGCTTCGTCGGCCTGGTCATCGAGCGCGCCGTCATCCGCTATCTCTACGGCCGCCCGCTCGAAACGCTGCTCGCCACATGGGGCGTGTCGCTGATCCTGCAGCAGGCCGTGCGCAGCATCTTCGGCCCGACCAACCGCGAGGTCCGCAATCCAACCTGGATGTCCGGCGTCTTCGATCTCGGCGGGCTCTCGATCACCTGGAATCGACTGTGGATCATCGTCTTTTCGATGGTTGTCTTCGTGACGCTGCTCCTGCTGCTCAAGCGGTCAGCCTTCGGACTGCAGATGCGCGCCGTCACGCAGAACCGCCGCATGGCGTCCTCGATGGGCATCCGCACCGGCTGGGTCGATGCCTTCACCTTCGCTCTCGGTTCGGGCATCGCCGGTATCGCCGGCGTGGCGCTCAGCCAGATCGACAACGTCTCTCCGAACCTCGGCCAATCCTACATCATCGACAGCTTCATGGTCGTCGTCTTCGGCGGTGTCGGCAATCTCTGGGGCACGCTCGTCGGCGCGCTCTCGCTCGGCGTCGTCAACAAGTTCCTCGAGCCCTTCGCCGGTGCCGTGCTCGGCAAGATCCTGGTGCTCGTCCTCATCATTCTTTTCATCCAGAAGCGTCCGCGCGGGCTCTTCGCACTCAAAGGAAGGGCGGTGGAAGCATGATAACGGCCTTCCTTCTCCGGTCACTGGATCGCAAGATCGTCATTGCCATCGCGCTGCTGCTTCTGGTCGCCGCTCTCGTGCCGGTCCTCAACCTGATGACCGGGCCGACCAATCCGCTGCATGTGCCGACCTACATCATGTCGCTGTTCGGCAAGTATCTGACCTATGCGCTGCTGGCGCTGGCGCTCGATCTCGTCTGGGGCTTCTGCGGCATTCTCTCGCTCGGCCACGGCGCCTTCTTTGCGCTTGGCGGTTATGCGATGGGCATGTATCTGATGCGCCAGATCGGCACGCGCGGCAGCTACGGCGACCCCATCCTGCCCGATTTCATGGTGTTCCTGAATTGGAAGGATCTGCCCTGGTTCTGGTACGGCTTCAACCATTTCTGGTTTGCGGCGCTGATGGTGCTCGTCGTGCCCGGCCTGCTCGCCTTTGTCTTCGGCTGGTTCGCCTTCCGCTCACGCGTCAATGGCGTCTATCTCTCGATCATCACCCAGGCGATGACCTACGCGCTGCTGCTGGCTTTTTTCCGCAACGACATGGGCTTCGGCGGCAATAACGGCCTGACCGATTTCAAGGATATTATCGGCTTCAACGTCCAGGCTGACGGCACGCGTGCAGCCCTCTTTGCGGCAACCGCGGTCTTGCTGGCGCTGTCGCTGCTGCTTGCCTCAGCGATCGTGCGCTCGAAGTTCGGCAAGGTGCTGGTCGGGGTGCGCGATGCCGAAAGCCGCACGCGCTTCCTCGGTTACCGCGTCGAACACTTAAAGCTCTTCACTTTCGTCGTCTCGGCGATGATGGCGGGCATTGCCGGCGCGCTCTATGTGCCACAGGTCGGCATCATCAATCCCGGCGAATTCGCCCCCGCCAACTCGATCGAAGTGGTCATCTGGACGGCGGTCGGCGGGCGGGCGACGCTGATCGGACCGATCATCGGCGCGATCCTCGTCAACGGCGGCAAGACGATCTTCACCGGCCTCTTCCCGGAGTTCTGGCTGTTTGCGCTCGGTGGTCTTTTCGTCGCCGTCACGCTGTTTCTGCCGAAAGGTGTCGTCGGCACGATCGCTCAATATCTCGGCAGGCGGAAAGCCGTCTCCAAGGCTGCCCCACCGGTGGCGCAGGAAGACGTCATCGAACCGAAAATCCAGGCCGCGGAGTGAGCGCCATGATCCCCGACGTCAAACCCAACAGCGTGCTTTACCTCAACGGCGTCTCGGTTTCCTTCGACGGCTTCAAGGCGCTGAATTCGCTGTCGATCGTCATCGAGCCCGGTGAACTGCGCGCCATCATCGGCCCGAACGGGGCCGGCAAGACGACGATGATGGATATCATCACCGGCAAGACCAGGCCCGATGTGGGCGAGGTGTTTTTCAACGGCACGATCGACCTCACCAAAAAGGACGAGGCGGATATTGCCGAGCTCGGCATCGGCCGCAAATTCCAGAAGCCGACGGTCTTCGAAAGCCACACGGTATGGGACAATCTGGAACTGGCGCTGAACCGCCGCCGCGGCGTGTTCTCGACGCTGTTCTATCGCCTTTCGGGCGAGGACAAAGCACGCATCGAAGAGATCCTCGAAACGGTGCGGCTGACGCATCGGCGCGACGAATTCGCCGCCAACCTCTCGCATGGGCAGAAGCAATGGCTGGAGATCGGCATGCTGTTGGCGCAGGAGCCGAAGCTGCTGCTGGTCGACGAACCGGTTGCTGGCATGACAGATGCCGAAACGGCGGAAACGGCAATCCTGCTCAAGGACATCGCCCGGACCCGCTCGGTGGTCGTCGTCGAGCACGACATGGGCTTCATCCGCGACCTCGGCGTCAAGGTGACGTGCCTTGCGGAAGGCTCGGTGCTGGCTGAGGGATCGATCGATTTCGTCAGCTCGGATCCGAAGGTGATCGAGAACTATTTGGGCCGGTGATCCATGCAACTTAGAGGCTTGAACCTGACAAAAGAAAACGCTCTAAAACGGGCGGGGTTTTTTGTGGGGTTTCATCATGGCTTTTCTCGGTATTCTGGTCGCGGCGGTCAGCGGCGCGGTCATCTGGTATTGGCGTTTTAAGATGGTGCGTGAGGCGGGAAGCGAGATCATCGATTCCGTCGAGCGGATGCGGGGCGCCTATAAGCGTGGAAAATTGCGCAAGCAGGCGGAGGCAGCGCCGCTGGCCTCGATCGCCGATCCGGCGATTGCGGCAGTGGCCTTCTTCTTCTGCCTCGCCAAGGAGAAGCCGATGTATCTCGACGCTGCGAAGGATGTGGTCCGCAGCCGCATGAAAGGCATCATTCGGCCGGGCGATATGGAGGAGGTGCTGGTTTTCGCCGATTGGGCGTCCAAGAACGTCACCAGCCCCGAAGACCCGATCCGCCGGTTCCGGGATCTCTGGATGAAGGCGCTCGATATGCAAGAGCGTCAGCAGTTGATCGGCATTGCCGAGGACGTGGCCGTTGCCGGCGGCGAGAAAACGAAGGAACAGGAGTACGCCCTGCAGATGCTGAGGCGGACGCTGATGAACTGATGGGGAATGGGTGAACGGATGCTGACAGTCGACAACGCGAATCTGCATTATGGCGCGGCGCAGGCACTGCGCGGCATCTCCATCAAGGCGGAGATGGGCAAGATCACCTGCGTGCTGGGGCGCAACGGCGTCGGCAAGAGTTCGCTTCTGCGCGCCGTGACCGGCCAGCATCCGCTGTCGGCCGGCACCGTCACCTTCAACGATACCAGGCTGAACGGCCTGCCGCCCTTTGCCCGCGCCAAGCAGGGCATCGGCTATGTGCCGCAGGGGCGGGAGATTTTCCCGCTGCTGACGGTCAAGGAAAATCTCGAAACCGGCTTCGCCCCGCTCGGCCGTCGCGACCGGAATATCCCCGATGACATCTTCAGCCTCTTCCCGGTGCTGAAGTCGATGCTGTCGCGCCGCGGCGGCGATCTTTCCGGCGGCCAGCAGCAGCAGCTGGCGATCGGCCGCGCTATGGTGACGCGGCCTCGGATTCTCGTGCTCGACGAGCCGACCGAGGGCATTCAGCCGTCGATCATCAAGGATATCGGCCGGGCGATCCGTTATCTCCGCGATTCCACCGGCATGGCGATCCTGCTCGTCGAACAATATCTCGACTTCTGCCGGGAGCTTGCCGATTACGTCTACATCATGGACCGCGGCGAGATCGTCCATCAAGGCCTCGCCGAAACACTGGATACGCCGGAGGCCCGCCGTCATCTGACCGTCTGATCGGCAACTGCTGCATTTTTCGGCAGGTGGCGCAGCGCCTTTCAAATTTGCCGGGTCCGTTGCGGGTATCCTAGGACGGCATGGGAATTGCTTGCTTTCCGTCACCTGCGCAATCGAACGAACCGGTGGCGCGACCGAAAGGGACGTTATGATGATTGCGGCGGCAGGCACGCGACCGCAAAGAGCGGAAGGACGCGGGCATCTGGCGGCAAAGCTGCTCGACGGCCGCACGCGTCTGCGTGAGCTCTATCAGGAGGGCGCGGCGAAGATCCGCCTGCCCGATACCTTCGATGCCTCGATGGAAGCCGTCATCATTAACACCGCTGGTGGACTGACCGGCGGCGATCGGATGGATTGGAGCGTTGAGGCCGGAGCGGACACGCGCATCGACGTCACCACTCAGGCCTGCGAGAAGATCTACAAGGCATCGGCCGGCACAGCCGAGGTGACGACCAATATCAATGTCGGAGCCCAGGCCCGCGTCGACTGGCTGCCGCAGGAAACGATCCTCTTTGATCGTTCCGCACTTTTTCGCCGGCTGGATGTCGATCTCGACAAGAGCGCAGAATTTTTGGCCGTCGAGGCCATACTGCTCGGCCGCAAGGCGATGGGCGAGACGGTGACGACCGGGCTTTTCCGGGACCGCTGGCGCATCCGCCGCTCGGGTCGGCTGATCCATGCGGAAGAACTGAGGCTTTCCGAAGGGGTGGCCGCTCTGGCGGCGCGTCAGGCGGTGCTCGGCGGACAGGTGGCTTTTGCGACGCTGCTTTATGCCGGGCCGCTTGCGGAAGCCTATCTCGGCAAGGTGCGGCCGCTCGTCGAAGGCGCGATGGGCGGTGCGAGCGCCTGGGACGGCAAGCTCGTCGTCCGTCTTGCGGCAGCCGACGGCTTTTCGCTGAGAAAAATCCTGATCCCGGTCATTTCCGCCTTGCGCAATGGTGCGCCCGTGCCGAAAGTCTGGAATCTATGAGTTCAATAAGCAGGTAGAAGATGAACCTCACTCCGAGAGAAAAAGACAAGCTGCTGATATCGATGGCAGCGATGGTGGCCCGGCGGCGGCTGGAGCGCGGCGTCAAGCTGAACTACCCGGAAGCGATTGCGCTGATCAGCGACTTCGTCGTCGAAGGCGCCCGTGACGGTCGTCCGGTCGCTGAGCTGATGGAGGCCGGCGCTCATGTGATCGGCCGTGATCAGGTAATGGAGGGGATTGCCGAGATGATCCATGACGTGCAGGTGGAGGCGACCTTTCCGGACGGAACCAAGCTCGTTACCGTACACGAACCGATCCGGTAGGGAGACCGATATGCTCGAGCTCAGGCCCAATTGCGAATGCTGCGACAAGGATTTGCCGCCGGAGAGCGCGGAGGCACGGATCTGCACCTATGAATGCACCTTCTGCGCCGATTGCGTTGATCGCGTGCTGAAGGGCGTCTGCCCCAACTGCGGCGGCAATCTCGTCGCCAGACCCATCCGGCCGGCTGATAGGCTCGCCAAACATCCGGCGTCGACGAAGCGTGTGCTGAAGGCCGAGGGCTGCGCGCCCAGGGCTGCTTAAGGAGATAAGATGATACCGGGTGAGATCATTGCCGCAAGCGGCGACATCGAACTGAATGCCGGCGCACCGACGGTGACGATGGAGGTTTCCAACACCGGTGATCGGCCGGTGCAGGTCGGCAGCCACTATCATTTCGCCGAGACCAATGCCGGACTCTCCTTCGATCGGGCGGCGGCGCATGGCAAGCGACTGGATATTCCGGCGGGAACGGCGGTGCGCTTCGAGCCGGGACAGACGCGCTCGGTGACGCTGATCCCGCTTTCCGGCAAGCGCGAGGTCTATGGCTTCCGTCAGCTGGTGATGGGCAAGCTCTAACGGGAGGGATGCATGCGTTTGAACATCTGCCTCATCGGGGCGGCGATGCTGCTGATGGCTGGTAGCGTTTCCGCTCAGGATGTCGATTGCCAGAATCCCCAGACGCAATCCGATATGACCTCTTGCGAGGCGGCGCGCCACGAGACCGCTGACAAGGCTTTGAATGTGCAATACAAGAAGACCCGCGCCGCCTTGGCGGCGGTCGACAAGGATCTCGACGGCGACATGAAGGGCGCGGAGCAGGCGCTGGTCAAGGCGCAGCGCGCCTGGATCGATTATCGAGACGCCGAGTGCGACGCCTTCGGTTTCCAGGCCCGCGGCGGCACGATGGAGCCGATGCTGGTCGCCGGGTGCCTCGCCAACATCACCGACAAACGCACGAAAGAGCTGAAAGAGCTCGAAGACACGATGAGCAACTAAGGTGATCAGGAAAATCGTAATCGTCGGCAATGGCGAGGTCGCGGAGGCGGAAGCAGGCGTAATCGATGCCGCTGATTTCGTCGTCCGCTTTAACGATTGCCGTTCCTATGGGACCGGCGGTAGCAGGACGGACGCCGTCGCGGTGTGCAATACCGGCCGGCCCGCAAAGGCGATGCTCGGTTCCCTACAATGGCGCACCCATCCCGGCGTGGTTTCGGCCCGCGAAGTCTGGAGCGTGCGCGACCCGGAAAAATTCGCCGCGATGCGGGCGCCGCTTGCCGTCTCGCATCCTGATCTCGACGATTTCTGCGACGACTATACGGAGGCATTCGGCGCCTTCTGCACAGAGACTGGCAAGACGCACGTCGTCATCGACAAATCGATCCACGAGGTGGTCGATGCGGCGCTCTCGGCTTTCGCGCCGGCACCCTATGTCGTGCCGAGCAGCGGCATGATCGTTATTGCCGAAGTGCTGAGCAAATTTCCCGAAGCCGAGGTGATGTTGGCCGGCTTCGGTCACGTCGGCTGGGAGTGGCACCCGTTTGCGGCCGAACGACAGCTCGTCGATAGTTATATTGCCCTGGGCCGCCTCAAGCGGCTCGGCGGAAAAACGCTTGTCTCTTCCTCCTACGGAGCCTGATGGATGCCCTACAAGATCTCGCGCGCCGCCTATGCCGGCATGTTCGGACCGACCACCGGCGACAAAGTGCGCCTTGCCGATACGGAACTCTTCATCGAGATCGAAAATGATTTCACCACCTATGGCGAAGAGGTGAAGTTCGGCGGCGGCAAGGTGATCCGCGACGGCATGGGCCAGAGTCAGGTGACGCGAGCGGACGGCGCGGTCGATACCGTCATCACCAATGCGGTGATCGTCGATCACTCCGGCATCTACAAGGCCGATATCGGGCTGAAGGACGGGCGCATCGTCGCCATCGGCAAGGCGGGCAATCCCGATATGCAGCCCGGCGTCAATATCATCGTCGGCCCGGGCACGGAGGCGATCGCCGCCGAAGGCAAGATCGTCACCGCTGGCGGCATGGACAGCCATATCCACTTCATCGCGCCGCAGCAGATCGAGGAAGCGCTGATGTCGGGCATGACCTGCATGCTCGGCGGTGGCACGGGACCGGCGCACGGCACGCTCGCCACCACCTGCACGCCCGGTCCCTGGCATCTCGCCCGGATGATCGAAGCGGCCGACGCCTTCCCGATGAACCTTGCCTTTGCCGGCAAGGGCAATGCCTCGCTGCCAGGGGCGCTGACCGAGATGGTGCTGGCCGGCGCCACCTCGCTGAAGCTGCATGAGGACTGGGGCACGACTCCAGGCGCCATCGACTGCTGCCTGTCGGTCGCCGACGAATATGACGTGCAGGTGATGATCCACACCGATACGCTGAACGAAAGCGGCTTCGTCGAGGATACGATCGGCGCCATCAAGGGCCGCACCATTCATGCCTTTCACACGGAAGGGGCGGGCGGTGGGCACGCGCCCGACATCATCAAGATCTGCGGCCAGCCGAACGTCATCCCGTCGTCCACCAATCCGACGCGGCCCTATACGGTCAACACCATCGCCGAGCATCTCGACATGCTGATGGTCTGCCATCACCTGTCGCCGTCGATCCCCGAGGATATCGCTTTCGCCGAAAGCCGCATCCGCAAGGAGACGATCGCTGCCGAAGACATATTGCATGATATCGGCGCCTTTTCGATCATTTCGTCCGACAGCCAGGCCATGGGCCGCGTCGGCGAGGTGGCGATCCGCACCTGGCAGACTGCCGACAAGATGAAGCGCCAGCGCGGCCGGCTGAAGGAGGAAAAGGGCAATAACGACAATTTCCGCGTCCGCCGCTATATCGCCAAATATACGATCAACCCGGCGATTGCCCATGGGCTCAGCCACGAGATCGGCTCTGTCGAAGTCGGCAAGCGCGCCGACCTTGTGCTGTGGAATCCGGCCTTCTTCGGCGTGAAGCCCGACATGGTGCTGCTCGGCGGCTCGATCGCGGCAGCACCGATGGGCGATCCGAATGCCTCGATCCCGACGCCGCAGCCGGTGCATTACCGGCCGATGTTCGCCTCCTACGGCCGGAGCCTCACCAATTCCTCCGTCACTTTCGTCAGTCAGGCCTCAGTCGATGCTGGCCTGAAGGGCCGGCTCGGCGTCGCCAAGCAACTTGTCGCGGTGAAGAATACGCGCGGCGGCATCTCCAAGGCGTCGATGATCCACAACGACCTGACGCCGGAAATCGAAGTCGATCCGGAGACCTACGAGGTCAGGGCGAACGGCGAGTTGCTCACATGCGAGCCGGCGACGGTGTTGCCGATGGCGCAGCGCTATTTCCTGTTTTAGGCCACACGGCCCTCTGTGCGACGGATGGCGCCGATGATAACAGGCATCCGCTGGCTGTTGCGGGCCGTGTTTCTGCTCGTGTTTCTGGCGGCCTGCGGGACCTTCGTTCCCCGGCCGCTGATTGCCACCGTCGAGGCGTCGTCTGCGGCGGCGACGCATCGGATTCTGCTGCTGTCCGGACCGATCCATACTGATATTGCCATTCCGCTCGACGAGGAGACGCGAGCTGCCTTTTCTTTTCTCGCCGAGACCGGTTTTCCGCTCGGCCATCCGGATGCGGAGTGGCTCATCGTCGGCTGGGGCGGCCGCGCCTTCTATCTGGAAACCCCGAGCTGGTCGGAGCTGAAGCCGCTGCCGGTGCTGCGGGCGCTGACGATCGACCGTTCGGTGTTGCATGTCGATCTTGCCGGTCGCATCGCCGAGCCGCAGCCGGCCGTTGCGGCGTTCGATATCGGCGACGATCAAATGGCGCGGCTGCGGAATTTCATCGCGGACAGCTTCGTTCGAAATGGGGGCGTGGCGGCGGGCATCCCGGATGCGGGTTACGGCGAAATCGACCGGTTCTTCGAGGCCAACGGATATTTCAACGCGCTCTTCGGCTGCAACACGTGGACGGCTGCCGCGCTCCGCTCGGCGGGACTTAGGACCGGCTTATGGAATCCGCTTCCACAATCATTGCGATTGTCTCTCGGTGTCTACAATTGAGCCAATCGCCAGGCGATCCGCTCTTAAAGTGAATTGTGTATCATACTCTCCGTGCGGTTGTAAAAATCGGTGGAAAAGCCGGTATTTTCCTCAGTTAGGCCATTTTGGAACAGCCCCATCTCCCTGGTTGATAAAGCTGTTTTAAATCAGCCGGCTAACTGTCTCGCCCCCCTGTCCGATTCAGGAATTGGAGGGCTGCATCTCCTGCTAGAAAAAATCTGTCCACCGAAAGGTCCGAAACCGTTCGAATTTTAACGAGTCGATTAAGACACCCGCAGCAATTTGGCTCCTATCAATGCCTTGAAACGCCGGGCAGGAAGGTCGATTCTCATGAGAAACTGGATGTCGCTGCAGGCCGATTTCGGCAATTTCCAATATCGCGGGAACGTCTATGTCTTTGCATTGAAGATGAGCTTTCTGACAGTCCTTCTCTCCGGCATCATCATGGCAGTGACGATCCCGCCGCTCGATTTTCTCGGGCTGCTGCCGGTGACGCTTTCGCATGCGATCGGCTTCGGCGTCATTTTTTCCTGGCTTGTCGGCGGGACGGTTTCCGGCATGCTGTCGCTGGCCGCCGGTTTTGCCCTGCACGAACTGACGCTGTCGCGGGCGGAGTTCGAAAAGCTCAGCCGAACGGACACGCTTTCGGGACTGTTGAACCGGCGCGCTTTCACAGAGGCGCTCGAGTACACCGAAGGCGACGCCTCGCTTGTTATTTTCGATGTCGACCGCTTCAAGGCGATCAACGATCGCTTCGGCCATGGCTGCGGCGATGCCGTCATCACCGCGGTCTCGGCCATACTCATATCCGCCTTCGATGAAATGTCCGTCGTCGCAAGATTGGGCGGGGAGGAGTTCGGCATCATCATCTCCGGCAAGCCGCTGGAGGCACGGATGGAACGCATCGAAGGTGTCCGGGCCCGGATCGCAAGCGGCGCCATCGCGGCCGAAGGGCACGATATCCGCATTACCGTTTCCGGCGGTGTTGCCGATCTCGCCGCCGGCCGCAACAAGCAGGCGGTCTATGCGTCGGCAGACCGCGCGCTCTATCTCGCCAAGGCGCTCGGGCGCAATCGCGTCGTACACGAGCGGGAAGGCCTGCATCATGCCTGGCACGGGCTCGCCGATAGTGGCCTCGAGGCCAAGGGCAGGGGAACCGAGAGCGACAACGTGATGCAGGCTTACGGAATATAAAAGCCCGAAGCGGGCACAAAGGCCATTGGTGCTTGCATCGGGAAAGGCTATTTTGCATGGTCGCCTCAGCAAAACGGACATATCATGCAGCGCGTTACCTCCTATCTTCCCGCCGGAACCCCGTCCTCCCATCCGATCGCCCAGGTCAAGCTGCCGCACGATCTGCGCCATCTGCGCCGCAAGCTGCTGCATCTGGAAAATGGCGAGATGGTCATGCTCGATCTCAAGGCCCCGGTGCTTTTCGCCAATGGCGACCTGCTGGTGCGCGACGACGGTGAACTGATCGAGATTCTCGCGGCCGATGAGAAGCTCTTCGAAATTCGCGGCCGCGATCGCACACATCTGGTCGAGCTTGCCTGGCATCTTGGCAACCGCCATCTCGCGGCGCAGATCGAGGAAGACCGTATCGTCATCCTGCGCGACCACGTCATCCGCAGCATGCTGCAGGGGCTCGGCGCTACCGTCCTCGACATCGACGAACCCTTCCAGCCGGCGCGCGGCGCCTATCATTCCCATGACGCGCATTCGCACGATCACGGTCATGCGGCTCATGACCACGGGCATGAGCACAAAGATGATCACGGCCACGAGCATGTGCATGGGCCGGGATGTGACCATGACCACGATCACGGGCATCATCACGACCATAAACACGACTGAGGCTCGATGACTGGAGATCGTGAGCTGCAGGCATTGTTGCGCCTGACGGCATGGCTTTCGCCGGCCTTTCCGGTCGGCAGCTTTGCCTATTCGGGCGGGCTGGAGCGGGCGGTGGCCGACGGGCTGGTCACCGATGCCGCCTCGCTGGCGGCCTGGATCGGCACGCTGATCGGCCATGGCTCGGTTTGGAACGATGCGGTACTTTTGGCCGAAAGCCACAGGTGGCAGGAAGAGCCAGAGCGCCTTGCCGAGATCGCCGCGCTCGCGGAGGCGCTGGCCGGATCGCGCGAGCGCCATCAGGAAACTATGCTGCTCGGCGAGGCCTTCCTGGCGGCGGCACGCGCCTGGCCGGATGGTGTGTTCGAAAGGCTACCTGACAAGGCGGCCTATCCCGTCGCGGTCGGGGCTGTCACCGGCGCGCACGGCATCGGGGCTGAGAAGGCGCTCGCCGTCTTCCTGCATGCCTATGCCTCGCAGGCGGTTTCCTCAGGCATCCGCCTCGGCGTCACCGGCCAGAAGGACGGTGTTGCCGTGCTCGCCGGTCTTGAAGAGAGCATCACCGAGGTCGCGCGGCGGGCAGCGGTCTCGTCGCTCGACGATCTCGGCTCGGCGACGGTGCAGGCTGATATTGCCGGCCTGCGGCATGAGACGCAGGCGACGCGGCTGTTCCGTTCGTGATGGCGTAAATTATCCGAGCATCTGCGTCATTTGACGGTGGCGTGTGGCCTCGGCGTCGCTATCATTGGGTTCGATTGGAGTAAGGCATATGAAATCAAGAAACGGACCTCTGCGGGTCGGCATCGGCGGACCGGTCGGTTCGGGCAAGACGGCGCTGACTGAAAAGCTCTGCAAGGCGATGCGCGACGACTATTCCGTCGCCGTTGTTACCAATGACATCTACACGACCGAGGATGCCGAGGCGCTGGTGCGCATGCAGGCACTGCCTTCGGACCGGATCGTCGGCGTCGAGACCGGCGGCTGCCCGCACACCGCCATTCGCGAGGATGCGACGATTAATCTTCAGGCGATCGCCGGCCTCAACCAGCGGATCCCGGATCTCGACGTGGTCTTCATCGAATCCGGCGGCGACAATCTGGCGGCGACCTTTTCGCCCGATCTTGCCGATATCACCATCTATGTCATCTCCGTCTGCCAGGGCGAGGAAATCCCGCGCAAGGGCGGGCCCGGCATCACCCGGTCGGACCTTCTCGTCATCAATAAGAAGGATCTGGCGCCCTATGTCGGTGCCGATCTCGAGGTAATGGACCGGGATGCGACGCGCATGCGCGCAAGCCGCCCCTTCGTCTTCTCCGACATGAAACGCGGTGACGGCGTTAGCTCGATCGTCAGTTTTCTCAGGGAGCAGGGCGGACTCTGACGAGAAGACCTGCCGCTGTCGACCGACGCTGCGGATGGCGGCGCGAACGGCAAAATGAAACGGGCCGGGAGATCACTCCCGGCCCGTTCATGTTCTGAGTTTTGCTCATTCTGCTGCGAAAGGCGGCAAGCGGAGCACGTTGGTGTCGTTGGCGCTCTTGCGCTTGCTTTCCGGCTTTTCGATCGCGGTCAGCCGCTCCTCCAGCGAGTCGATGTCTTCGCGGTTTTCGCGGGTAACACGGGTGAGATCCTCGCGCGACAGCGGCAGCTCCTCCTCGTCTTTCCGGCCGACCAAGCGTCCGAACATCCAGCCGAGCAGGCGGGACAGATCGTCCATGATCAGGAAGAAGGAAGGCACGACGACCAGCGAGAGCACCGTCGAGACGATGATGCCGCCGATCACCGCGATTGCCATCGGCGCGCGGAACGAGCCGCCTTCGCCGACACCGAGCGCCGAAGGCAGCATGCCCGCCGACATGGCGATCGAGGTCATGATGATCGGCCGGGCGCGCTTGCGGCCGGCTTCGACCATGGCCTCGACACGAGCCATGCCCTGATGGCGCATCTCGATCGCGAAATCGACGAGCAGGATGGCGTTCTTGGTGACGACACCCATCAGCATCAGAATGCCGATCATGACGGGCATCGACAGCGGATTGCTGGTGATGATCAGAGCCGCCGCGACGCCGCCGATGGCAAGCGGCAGCGAGAACAGGATGGTGAAGGGCTGGATCACGTCCTTGAAAAGCAGGATCAGCACCGTCAACACCAGCAACAGACCCATCAACATGGCGTTGACGAAGCTCTGCTGCATCTCGGTCTGCACCTTGGTGTCGCCGCTTTCGGCAAGGTGCACGGAGGCCGGGATGTTGGCTGATTTGACGATCTCGCGGAAACGGGCCGAAGCCGTGTCGAGGGCTACACCCTGCGGCAGATCGGAGCCGATTGAGACGACGCGGTAACGGTTGTTGCGCTTGATCGAGCTTACGCCCTCGGAGTAGTCGATATTGGCGACGCTCGCGAGCGGAACGGTGCCGCCGCTGGCGGTCTGGATCTTCAATGCGCGGATGGCTGAGAGATCGCGGCGCATGTCAACTGCCGCCTGCACCCGAATCGGGATCTGGCGATCGTCGAGCGAGATCTTGGCAAGGGCGGCATCGACATCGCCGATGGTGGCGACACGGATCGTCTCGGAAATCTGCTGCGGCGTGATGCCGAGGCGTGCGGCTTCGTCCTTGCGTGGATAGACCTGCAGTTCCGGACGAGGCAGGGCGCCGTCGGCGCTGACATTGGCAAGCAGCGGATCGGCGCGGAGCTTGGATTCCAGGATGCCGACGGCGTCGTTCAGGTCCTTCTCGTTCTTGGAGAGGAAGTTGAAGGAGAGGTCGCGTTCGCCGCGGTCGTTAAGCTTCAGGATATGAACGTCGGGAATGTCGCGCAGCTTGGCGAAGACTTCCTTTTCAATATTCCATTGCGGACGCTCGCGGCCGTGGACTTCCACTTTCGGCAGCATCGGGCCGATGAGGGGGATGTGGCCGAGCCCGTCGTTGACCATCTTCTTGATCAGCGATTGGTCGAGCTTATGGAGTGCCAGCGTGATGGTTGCACGACGCAGTTCGAGGTCGCCCTTCGGAGATGCGCCGCCGAGGACGAAGACGCTTTCGACGCCGTTGATATCCTTGACCCTGTCATAGATCGCATCCGTCGTCTTCTCGGTGTCGTCAAGCCTTGCATTGGGCGGCAATTCGACGGAGAGAACGATTCGTGAAGCGTCTTCGGGCGGCAGGAAGCTGCCCGGAACCTGCATCAGCAGCAAAACCGAGCCGATCAGGAAGCCAAACGCGACAAGCAAGGTCGCATAACGCGTGTACCAGCGCCCCGTCGTGCCGCGGATGAGTCGGGTGTATCCACGCATCAGCAAGCTGTCATTGTCATGATGGTCGTCGACGCCATCTTCTGCACGCATCAGATAGGCGGCCATCATCGGGGTGATAAGGCGTGCGACCATCAGCGAGAAGAAGACGGAGAAGGCGACGGTCAGGCCGAACTGGATGAAGTATTGGCCGGGAATGCCCGGCATGAATGAAACCGGCACGAAGACGGCGATGATGGTGAAGGTGGTGGCGATGACGGCAAGGCCGATTTCATCCGCCGCCTCGATCGCCGCCCGGTAGGGCGTCTTGCCCATCTTGATATGGCGAGCAATGTTCTCGATTTCGACGATCGCGTCGTCCACCAGAATACCTGTCGCCAGCGTCAGGGCGAGGAAGCTGACGAGGTTCAGCGAGAAGCCCATCATGTCCATGACCCAGAAGGTCGGGATCGCCGACAGCGGCAGGGCGATGGCCGAAATCAGCGTCGCGCGCCAGTTCCGGAGGAACAGCAGAACGACGATGACCGCAAGCAGCGCGCCTTCGAGCAGCGTGTGGATGGCAGCTTCGTAGTTGCCGTAGGTGAAATAAACCGAATCGTCGATCAGTTCGATCTTCACGTTCGGGTTTTCGCTGCGGACCTTGTCGAGGCTCTGCGCGACGGTTTCGGCGACGCTGACTTCGCTGGCGCCCTTCGAGCGGAAGACGCCGAAGGTGACAACAGGCGTATCGTTGAAGCGCGAGAAGGATTTCGGCTCCTCGTAGGTGTCCTTGATGACGCCGAGATCGGACAGCTTGACGAAACGGCCGTTCGGCAGCGCAATGGTCGTATCGGCAAGTTCGGCGACGTTGCGGGCGTCGCCGAGAACGCGGATTGCCTGTTCGCTGCCGGCCACCTGGCCGCGGCCGGAGCCGAGATCGACGTTGGTGCCGCGCAGCTGTTGGTTGACGCTGGCGGCGGTGATGCCGTGTGCATCGAGCTTGCCGGGGGTGAGTTCGATGCGCACTTCGCGCTCGGCGCCGCCGTAACGGTCGACGCGGCCGATGCCGGCCTGACCCTGCAACGCACGCTTGACAGTATCGTCGACGAACCAGGAGAGTTCTTCCAGTGACATGTCGGGAGAGGACACTGCGAAGGTCTGGATCGCCTGGCCCTCGACATCGACCTTGGTGACGATCGGTGCCTCGGCGGTCGCCGGCAGATCGCTGCGAATGCGGTCGATCGCATCCTTGACGTCCTGCACGGCCTGTTCCGTCGGCACTTCCATGCGGAACATGACGTTGGTCTGCGAGCTGCCGTCGGTCACCGTCGACTGGATTTCGTCGATGCCGGTGATGGAGGCGATTGCGTCTTCGATCTCCTTCGTCACCTGCATTTCGAGTTCGGCCGGCGAAGCGCCGCTCTGCGTGACGCTGATCGAAACAAGCGGAACGTCGATGTTCGGGAAGCGCGTGATCGGCAGCTTATTGAAGGACTGCATGCCGATGAATATCAACAGGCAGAAGGCCAGCAGCGGCGCGATCGGGTTTCGAATGGACCAGGCTGAAAAATTCATCGGATGGTCTCTTTAGTTGGAAGCCGGGGGCTGTTCACGCACCGGCGTGATGTGGTCGCCGTCACGGACGTAAGCGCCCGCCTTGGCCACGACCTCGTCGCCGCTCTTCAATCCATCGATGATCTCGACATAGGCACCGTCCTGGATGCCGGTCTCGACCTTGGCGAATTTCACCACGCCATCCTCGACCTTGCGGGCCGACGAGCCTTCGTTGCCGGTGAGCACGGCGGTCAGCGGAAGCGATACGCCCTCCGTCTCGCGAACGATGATCTCGGCGCTGCCATACATGCCGGAGCGCGCCTTGCTGTCGTCGTCGATCGAGATGTGGACGAGACCGAGGCGGGTGGTGGGATCGACGGTCGGCGATACCAGGCGCACGGCGCCAGATAGCTTCTCGCGGCTGCCGGAAAGCGAAATCGCTGCCTTCTGGCCGGCCACGACCCTGACGATGTCGCTTTCGGCGACCTCTGCGACAAGCTCGACATCGCCGTCGCGGATGAGGGTGAACAGCGGGTCGCCGTTGCCGGCGGCAATGGCGCCGACCTTGGCGTTCTTCGCCGAGACCGTGCCGGCCACCGGCGTCTTCACATCGGTGCGCGCCAGCTTCAGATCCGCATCGGCGATCTGGCTGTCGAAGACCTTGAGATCGGCCTCGGCGACCTCGATCGCCTGTTCGGCGGAGACGACTCGGGCATTGGCGGCGGCGGCCGTCGCATCGGCCTGCTCGACCTGAGCGGTGGAAACCGTACCCTTCTTGACCATTTCCTGGGCGCGGGCCTGCTGCTGCCTTGCCTGTTCGGCATTGGCCTGCGCCTCGATGAGCTGGGCGCGCAGCTGGGCGAGGCTTGCCTCACCCTTGGCTTTCGTCGCCATCATCTGGCTCTTCTCCAGCACCAGCGCGTCGTCGTTGAGCGTCGCCAATGTGCTTTCCGCCTCAACCTTGTCGCCGACATCGGCTTTCAACGTACGGATCGACAGGCCTTCGACCTGCGGTTGAATATAAACTTCCTCGACGGGCTTGATCGTTCCCGTGCCGATGACACGGTCGACGAGCGTGCGATTCACAGCTTTGGTGACGACGATCGCCGGCAGATTCTGCTGCGGTTTTTCGACCGGCTTTTCCTGCGAAAATGCCGTGGATGCAGCGAGAGCTGCTGCAAAAAAGGTAGCGGCGCCTAGAATTTCAATCGGCTTGCGTGCCATGCGTCTTCGTCCAATCTTGTAACAAGCTTAGCCGAACTCGCGCGTCTGCCACTCAGCTCGCGACCAGGCCACTGCCTTTCCTGCATTCTCAGGGGTATCCGCACATCATTGCCGTCTTCGTCCCTCGCCGGCAAATCGGCTTTTAATTGGTATCGATTTGCTCGATATGCAAGCCCGGCAGAAAACAATTCCCCATGAGCCGATAATAATTACCATCGAAACCTGAATCAATCACCGGAGGGTTATGTGAACATGACGATGATTGATCCTGTTCCCCTATGACGTTTGACGCCCGACAAATGCGACAGTTGCAAGGTGTTTTTTATCAGGTGGATAAAAGAAACGCGCGGAGATCTCCCGCGCGTTTCGTTTTCGCATTGTTTGCCGCGATTACTTGGCTGCGGCGTCGGTAATGTCGTGCGTCCAGGCGCCGGAGGGCTCCTTGTTGATGATCTTCTGGTCGAGCAGCGCCTTTGTGGTGCGGGCATAGAGCGCTTCGTCCAGCTTGCCTGAGCCGTCACCGACCAGCTTGGCGACTTCGCCCATCATCCGCTTCTGGTGATTGTCGTCCTGACCGCCATTGTCCATGACGATCTCGGCGGCTTCGTCCGGATTTTCGGTCGCATATTTCCAGCCCTTCATTGAGGCGCGGACGAACTTGACCATCTTCTCCTTGAAGGCCGGATCCTTCAGCTTGTCTTCCATCGCATAGAGGCCGTCTTCCAACAGGTCGTTGCCCATCTCGGTATAGTTGAAGACCGTCAGTTCCTCCGGCTTGAAGCCGGCATCGATCGCCTGCCAGTATTCATTGTAGGTCATCACAGAGATGCAGTCGGCCTGCTTCTGGACGAGCGGCTGCACGTCGAAGCTCTGCTTCAGCACGGTGACGCCGTTCGCGCCACCTTCCGTCGACAGACCCAGCTTGTTCATCCAGGCGAAGAAAGGATATTCGTTACCGAAGAACCAGACGCCGAGCGTGTGGCCCTTGAAGTCGGCTTCGGTCTTGACCGGGCCATCCTTGCGGCAAATCATCTCCAGGCCCGATTTCTGGTAGGGCTGGGCGATGTTGACGAGCGGAACGCCCTTTTCGCGGGCAACCAGGGCGCCGCCCATCCAATCGACGATGACATCGGCGCCGCCGCCGGCGATCACCTGCTCAGGGGCGATATCGGGGCCGCCCGGCTTGATATCGACGTCGAGGCCTTCTTCCTTGTAGAAGCCCTTGTCCTTGGCGACGTAATAACCGCCGAACTGGCTCTGCGTGACCCATTTCAGCTGCAGCACCACCTTGTCGGCGGCCATCGCCTGGGCAGCGGCAAGCGTCATCGCGCTCGCCATCATTGCAACCATCAACTTTTTCATTTTCTTATCCTTACCCTCTGAAGTTATGCCCGAACTCCATTTGCGAAGCCCGGGCGCGCCTAGCCACCACGGATAGACGGATGCCAGAACGTCACCGCCCGTTCGGTCAGGGCGATGATGCCATAAAAGATCGATCCGGCCAGCGCCGCGATAGCGATTTCCGCCCAAACCATGTCGACATTCATGCGGCCGATCTCTGTGGAGATGCGAAAGCCCATGCCGACGATCGGCGTTCCGAAGAATTCGGCAACGATGGCACCAATCAGCGCCAGCGTCGAGTTGATCTTCAGTGCGTTGAAAATGAAGGGCATGGCGGCCGGAAGCTTGAGCTTGAGCAGCGTCTGCCAGTCGCTCGAGGCATAAGTGCGCATCAGGTCGCGCTCCATGCTGCCGGAGGCGGCAAGGCCGGCGACGGTGTTCACCAGCATCGGGAAGAAAGTCATGATGATGACGACGGCGGCTTTCGACGGCCAGTCGAAGCCGAACCACATGACCATGACCGGGGCCACGCCGATGATCGGCAGGGCCGACACCATGTTGCCGATCGGCAGCAGGCCACGGCGCAGGAAGGTGATGCGGTCGGCCAGCACCGCGACGGCAAAGCCGCTGAGGCAGCCGACGATATAACCGATCAGCACCGCCTTGAAGATCGTCTGCCTGACATCAGCACCGAGGATCGGCAGAGAGGCCATGATACGGGCGCCGATGGCGCTCGGCGGCGGCAGGATGATGAAGGGAATGCCGGCGCCGCGCGTCGCGGCTTCCCAGAGGATGAGGATCCAGGCGCCGAAGATCGCCGGGATCAGCAACTGGAGCGCCGATTTGCCGAAAGCAGTGACGGGCTGCAGTTTCGACAGTTCGGTGACGCATCGCCAGGCAAGCAGCCAGCAGGAAAACAGCAGCAGGAAATAAGCCCGCGTTGCCATGCCCTCATTGCCGGAGAGAGCGGAAAGCAGCATCCAGGCGGCGCCATGCGCGCCGATGAACAGCACAGTGGCGCGATAGGCCGGCGGCTGCGGTGCAAAGGACAGCAGGGCAGCCGCCATGACGATGGTGAAGACAAGGCTTGCCGTGCTGTCGGTGAAGGGCTGCGCCGCGCCTTCGGCCAAAAGCGGCAGGGTGATAAGCGCTGCCATGCAGAAGAGGAGGGCGGTCACGCCCTGCCAAGAGAAGGTCAGATGTCTCATGCCGGCCTCCCGCCCATGGCACGGTCGACGATCTTCGCCGCAAGGCCGACGATCGCAACCAGGATGCCTGCCAGCAGCGACCCGGCGACGAGAGCCGCCCAGATATCGATGGTCTGGCTGTAATAAGAGCCGGCCAGCAACTTCGAGCCGATGCCGGCAACCGCACCTGTCGGCAGCTCGCCGACGATGGCGCCAACGAGGCTGGCGGCGATCGCGACCTTCATCGAGGTGAAGAGGAAGGGGATCGAGGCCGGAACCCGCAACTTCCAGAAGGTCTGCATCGGGCTCGCATAATAGGTGCGCATCAGGTCGAGATGCATGATCTCAGGTGACCGTAAGCCCTTCACCATGCCGACGGCGACGGGAAAGAAGGAAAGGTAGGTGGAAATCAGCGCCTTGGAGACGAGGCGGGAGGCGTCGGAATCGAGGTTTAACAGATGCGCAAGCGCATTGTCACCGGTCAGCACATTGTAGGAGATGATGACGATCATCGGCGCGATGGCGAGGATCGGGATGGTTTGGCTCGCCACCAGCCAGGGCATCAGCGAGCGGTCCATGGCGCGGTTATGCACGATCAGCACCGCAAGAAGAATGCCGAGCAGCATGCCGAAGCCGAAGCCGAGCAGGGTGGAGGAGAGCGTCACCCAGCTGTGATAGACGAGGCTGCGATTGCTCGAAAGGCTGCGCAGGACGGTGTTCTCATAAACGTTCTGCGCCACCTGATGCGGCGCCGGCAAGATCGGCTTCGGCTGCGCCAGCGTCTTGCCGATGAATTCGAGCGTCGTCGGTGTGGCGCCGGCGCGGCTGTCCATATCGCGCTGGAACGGCGCATTCATGAGAACGGCTGCGACATACCAGATGGCGATAAGAGCAAGCAGGATGGTGGTGACGGGGACAATCTTGTTTTTGAGGGTGTCGGGTGTCATAGCGACTGCCCCCATTTGAGGTCGAATGCGTAGCCACCCCCCTCTGCCCTGCCGGGCATCTCCCCCACAAGGGGGGAGATCGATATGCGGAAACGGCTTCCCCAAACAACGAAGGGCCCCTGATCCAGCGTGGAATCAGTGAGGACCGACGTGCTATCCTCTTGCCGATCTCCCCCTTTGTGGGGGAGATGCCCGGCAGGGCAGAGGAGGGTAAGCCTCGAACTCAACCGCCTAAACCTCATGGCTATGCCCCGTCCTCAACCCTTCGCGGACACGATGGGCGATCTCCAGGAATTCCGGGGTGTCACGGATATCGAGCGGGCGCTCGGCCGGCAGCGTCGAGTCGATTACGTCGGTCACGCGGCCGGGGCGCGGCGACATCACCACAATCTTGGTCGAGAGGTAGACCGCCTCGGGGATGGAATGGGTGACGAAACAGATGGTCTTGTTGGTGCGGGCCCAGAGTTTCAGGAGCTCTTCGTTGAGATGGTCGCGGACGATCTCGTCGAGCGCGCCGAAGGGCTCGTCCATCAGCAGCAGGTCGGCGTCGAAGGCCAGCGCGCGGGCGATCGAGGCGCGTTGCTGCATGCCGCCGGAAAGCTGCCAGGGAAATTTCTTCTCGAAGCCGGTGAGGCTGACAAGATCGAGCGCCTCAGCGATGCGCCTCGTCCGGTCGGCGCCGGAATAACCCATGATCTCCAACGGCAGGGCGATATTGTTTTCGATGGTGCGCCAGGGATAGAGCGCCGGTGCCTGGAAGACGTAGCCGTAGGCGCGGGCCTTGCGGGCTTCTTCCGGCGTCATGCCGTTGATCGAAATCTCGCCCGAAGTGCTCTTTTCGAGATCGGCGATGACACGCAGGAAGGTGGTCTTGCCGCAGCCGGAGGGGCCGATGAAAGAGACGAAATCGCCCTTGCGGACATCGAGATTGACATCGCTGAGAGCCCGCACCGGGCCGTCATTCGCCTGGTAGGTGAGACAGAGATCCTTGGCGGATACGACGGAGGGTGCTTGCATCAATGCGACCGTTCTTGTTTTCGCCGCGGGGAGGCGGTTTGCATGTTACCATCGCCGCAGGCCATGCCGGCGGCACATTTTATGGAGGAAGAGAATGGACGCGACATCAAAACCCACCTGCCACATCGTTCGGCCCAACCATGCCTATGACGGCAAGCAGGGGCTCAGCTATTTCCAAGGGATCGCGGCCGAGACGGTGGGCGCCAAGGGCATCTGCATGCACCTGCTGACGATCCCGCCCGGCGTGCGCGCCAAGGCGCATCTGCACGAGGCGCATGAGACGGCGATCTACATGCTCTCCGGCGAGGCTCATACCTGGTACGGAGACCGGCTCGAGCAGCACGTTATCGTCCATGCCGGCGAACTCTTCTACATCCCGGCCGGCGTGCCGCATATGCCGGCAAACCTCAGCAGCACGCCGTGCACGGCGATCATCGCCCGCACCGATCCGAACGAGCAGGAAAGCGTCGTGCTGCTGCCGGAGTTGGATGCGCTGGTGCCGGCATGAGGTCATCGACATGAAGGCGCCGTTCTCCGGTTGATGGCGGTTTGGTCATGGAGCATCGTCACACGCCGGTCGCAGGAATGCCGCTGCGCGTCACCTTGCGGGGGGCGGTGATCTCCTTCCAGGTGGAGAGTGCCTTGCTGACGGCCGTCACCGGTTCGCGCCGGACGAATTCACCATGGCCCTCCTGGGTCTTGATGGTGCTTTCCTCGATCGCGACGACGCCGCGCGTCAGCGTGTAGCGCGGCAGGCCGGTCACTTCCTTGCCTTCGAAGACGTTGTAGTCGATCGCCGACTGCTGGCTCTTAGACGAGATGGTCTTCGATCGCTTCGGATCCCAGACGACGATATCGGCATCGGCGCCGACGAGGATCGCGCCTTTCTTCGGGTAGATGTTGAGGATCTTGGCGATGTTGGTCGAGGTGACGGCGACGAACTCGTTCATCGTCAGCCGGCCGGTGTTGACGCCGCGGGTCCAAAGCATCGGCATGCGGTCTTCAAGGCCACCAGTGCCGTTCGGGATCTTGGTGAAATCACCGACGCCGAAACGCTTCTGCGCCGTGGTGAAGGCGCAGTGATCGGTGGCGACCACCTGCAGCGAGCCGGAGGCAAGCCCGGCCCAGAGTGAGTCCTGGTGCTGCTTGTTGCGGAAGGGCGGCGACATGACGCGGCGGGCGGCGTGGTCCCAGTCTGGATTGGAATATTCGCTCTCGTCGAGCGCCAGGTGCTGGATCAGCGGTTCGCCGTAGACACGCATGCCCTTGGCGCGAGCCCGGCGGATCGCTTCATGCGCCTGCTCGCAGGAGGTATGGACGATATAGACCGGGCAGCCGGCCATGTCGGCGATCATGATGGCGCGGTTGGTGGCCTCGCCCTCCACCTCGGCGGGGCGGGAATAGGCATGCGCTTCGGGGCCGTTGTTGCCCTCGGCAAGCAGCTTTGCCGACATCGAGGCGACGACGTCGCCGTTTTCGGCATGCACCAGCGGCAGCGCCCCGAGTTCGGCGCAGCGCTGGAACGAGGCGAACATCTCGTCGTCGTCGACCATCAGCGCGCCCTTGTAAGCCATGAAGTGCTTGAAGGTGTTGATGCCCTTGTCGCGGACGATGGTCTCCATCTCCTTGAAGACCTGCTCGCTCCACCAGGTGACCGCCATGTGGAAGGAATAATCGCAATTGGCCCGCGTCGACTTGTTGTCCCACATGGTCAGCGCTTCCAGCAGCGACTGGCCGGGAGCGGGTAGGGCGAAATCGACCACCATGGTCGTGCCGCCGGAAAGCGCCGCGCGCGTACCGCTCTCGAAATCGTCGGAGGAATAGGTGCCCATGAAGGGCATTTCGAGATGGGTGTGCGGATCGATGCCACCCGGCATGACATAACAGCCGGAGGCGTCGAGCGTCTCGTCGCCCGAGAGGTTCGGACCGATCTCGACGATCTTGCCACCGTCGATCTTGACGTCAGCCTTGTAGGTGAGGTCGGCCGTGACGATGGTGCCGTTTTTGATGACTGTTGTCATGATCGTTCCCTATCCTTGATCTGTGAAGCGGCTGGCGAAATAGAAGCTCAACAATTCGGAGCTGAGTTCGAGTCGGCCCTGCAGTGCTGCCAGGATTGTTTCCAGGACCCAGCGCCGCTCACGCGAGATTTCCTGATTCCAGAAGCGCAGCACGGAATAACCATTGGTATTGAGCCATTCCGTTCGGCGTTGATCGGTCGCGCTCTCGGCATCCTGGAAGCCATCGACTTCTACAATCATCCGCTCTTCGCGACAGAGGAAATCGACGATGAAGGGGCCGACCGGAACTTGTCGCGCGAATTTGTAGCAGTTCAGGCGTCGTGCGCGTAAGTCACCCCAGAGGTGGTATTCCTCTTCGGTTTCGTTGCGGCGAAGCTGGCGGGCTTGTCCGGTATTCGCTGGGCGATGTTTACGGATATCCTGTTTGATAATTCTAGTCGCGCCCGGAGCCCCCTCATCCGACCCTTCGGGCCACCGTCTCCCCGCTGGGGAGAGGGGAGCGGCTGACGTTGCGGCTTCCCCCTTCTCCCCTGGGGGAGAAGGTGCCCGAAGGGCGGATGAGGGGGCTCCGGGCGCGACGTTAGACATCACACCACGATCTCCGCCGTCTCCACGACCGCATGGAACAGCACGTCGGCGCCCGCCGTCGCCCATTCCTTGGAAATCTCTTCCGCTTCATTGTGCGAGAGGCCGCCGACGCAGGGGCACATGACCATGGTCGCAGGCGCGACCTTGGCGGCCCAGCAGGCGTCGTGGCCGGCGCCGGAGATGAGGTTCATGTGGGTGTAGCCGAGGCGTTCGGCGGCGGAGCGAACTGCGGTGACGAGCTTTTCGTCGAAGGTAACAGGCGCGAAATGGCCGATCGCCTCGACGGAACAGCCGACACCCAGCGCATCGCAGATGCCAGGCGCTTCGGCCTCGATCTTTGCCCGCATGCGGTCGAGCTTGGCCTTGTCGGGCGAGCGGATGTCGACGGTGAAGACGACCTTGCCGGGCAGCACGTTGCGGGAGTTCGGCGAAAAGAACATCTGGCCGACACCGCCGACGGCGCCCGGCTGCTCGCCCATCGCCACGCCTTGAACCATTTCCAGGATGCGCGACATGGCAAGACCGGCATTGACGCGCATGTTCATCGGCGTCGAGCCGGTATGGGCTTCCTTGCCGGTTAGCGTGAATTCCAGCCACCACAGGCCCTGACAGTGAGTGACGACGCCTATCTGCTTGTCTTCGGCCTCAAGGATCGGGCCTTGCTCAATGTGATATTCGAAATAAGCGTGCATCTTGCGTGCACCGACCTCTTCGTCACCGAGCCAGCCGATGCGTTTCAGTTCGTCGCCGAAGAGATTGCCCTCGGGATCCTTGCGATTATAGGCAAAGTCCAGGCTGTGCACGCCTGCGAAGACGCCTGAGGCCAGCATGGCAGGGGCAAAACGCGCGCCTTCCTCGTTCGTCCAGTTGGTGACGACAATGGGATGTTTGGTCTTGATGCCGAGATCGTTCATGGTGCGCACGACTTCGAGGGCAGCCAGCACGCCGAGCACGCCGTCATATTTGCCGCCGGTCGGCTGGGTGTCGAGATGCGAACCGACATAGACGGGCAGGGCATCGGGATCAGTGCCGGGGCGGGTAGCGAACATCGTGCCCATCTGGTCGATGCCCATGGCGAGGCCCGCGTCGTCGCACCATGTCTTGAAAAGGCTTCGGCCCTCGGCATCCGAATCCGTCAGCGTCTGACGATTGTTGCCGCCGGCAATGCCGGGGCCGATCTTCGCCATGTCCATGAGACTGTCCCAGAGACGGTCGCCATTGACGCGCATGTTCTCGCCTGGTGCTGCCACCATTCTTCAAGCCCTCACCTGTTTGCGGCAGCCATGTGAAGTGCCATGCCCGCCTGTTCCCGTGGTCTATTCCAACGCCTCTTATTGGTTTTGTCGAGCGCCGGAAAATCGCCAGTTGCCTTTGTTTTTCATCTGGCGGATAATTTGACCGATTGGTAAACATTACAACTTCCACCGCCGGGCTCAAGACGAAAATCACGAAAATTGCCGATAAAAATACGGGCAGTTGCTCAAGAAAGCGGCAGGGGTTCCTCCTGCTAAAACTTGAGCGAAGAAGTTGAATTTCAAGGGGAAACGACAGCCTGTGACCATACCGAGAGCAGCGAAAACCCTGAGGCGGACGCGAATTCAGGAGGAGAAGGAAGAGCAGATCCTGGAGGCGGCGCTCGACGTGTTTTCGGCAAGCGGCTTTCGCGGCTCGACCATCGACCAGATCGCCGAAGTGGCCGGCATGTCGAAACCCAACCTGCTCTATTATTTTCGCACCAAGGAAGCGATGCACCGGGCGCTGATCGATCGCGTGCTCTACACTTGGCTGGAGCCGCTGCGCGCCTTCGACGCCGAAGGCAATCCGGAAGAGGAAATCCGCAGCTATATCAGGCGCAAGCTGGAGATGGCCCGCGATTTTCCGCGTGAAAGCCGGCTCTTCGCCAATGAGGTGCTGCAGGGCGCTCCGCATATCGAGGACGAGCTGAAGGGGCCGCTGAAGGAACTGGTCGACGAGAAGGCGGAGGTCATCCGCGCCTGGACGAAATCAGGCAAGATCGCCAAATGTGATCCCTACCACCTGATCTTCTCCATCTGGTCGACGACGCAGCATTACGCGGATTTCGACGTCCAGGTGCGTGCCGTGCTCGGACAGGAGCATTCCGGAGAGGGGCGCTTCGAGGATGCTGCGCGGTTTCTGGAACAGCTCTTCATCGGCGGGCTGCGCCCGGATCGCTCCGAGAGTTGACGTTTATTGCTTTTTCAGAAGCGGCAGACGGGCGAGGGTGTCTGTCACACCGTCCATCGTATAGGGCTTCTGCAGCACGGGCGCGTCCGAGTGGCTGTTTGCCTGGGCAATGCCTTCCCCATAGCCTGTGGCAAAAGCGAAGGGCACGCCTTCAGCTGCCAGTCGGTCGGCTATTCCGAAACTCGTCTCATCGCCGAGATTGACGTCGAGAAGCGCCAGGTCAAAGGACTGGCCGGCCAGGATCTCCATCGCCTCGGCGACACTGGGCGCCGTTGCCACGTCGGCGCCGAGGCGGCGCAGGATGTCCTCTCCATCCATGGCAATGATCAGGTTGTTTTCCACCAGCAGGACGTTCAGGCCGGAGAGCGGTCGATGATCGCCGGCAATCGTCTTATGATCGGCCGCGCCGGTCGCAGCCGGATCTGACCGTTCGCTCGTCGCCGTGACAACATATCGGGCCGGAATAGAGAAATCTGCTTCGACCCCATCTCTGTTGTAGCGAACTTCCGCCTTGCCGCCGAGGTCATAGGGAATCGAGCGCCGGATGATCGTCGAACCGAAACCGTGGCGTTTGGGTTCGACGACCGGCGGACCGTTCTTTTCCCGCCAGGTAATGTGCAGATTGCCTTCGTCGTCGCGGTGCCAACCGAGTTGGACGGTGCCGCTGCCGGTGCCGGAAAGGCTGCCATATTTGGCGCTGTTGGTCATCAGTTCATGGAAAACAAGGGCTGCAGTGGAGAAGGCCTGCGGTTCCAGCAGCACGTCCGTTCCGCTCAACTGAATACGTTGGGCGTTCTTGCCGAGATAGGCGGCCGTTTCGGCCAGCAGCAATTGCCGCAGCGAAGCCGGCGCCCAATGATCGCGGGTGATCTGGTCATGAGCGCGGGCGAGCGACTGGACGCGGCCCTCGATCTGGCGGATGTAATCGCCAACGCTGACCGACGTCGCCTGCGATTGCCGAATGATGCCGGTAATGAGGCTCAGTATGTTGCGGACACGATGGTTCAGTTCGGCGATCAGCAGTTCCTGGCGCTCGTTGGCGGCTTGGCGCGCCATGCTGGCCTCGTCGGTGAGGCGCAACACCACTTCGATCAGCGTGATGCGGATCGTTTCGGCGACCCGGCGCTCGGCCTCCGTGAAAGGCAGGGAGCGGCCGCGCACCAGTTCCGACCAGGCTTCGAAACTCTTGCGCGGCGTCAGGCGCGGGCCATTGGGACCATACTCCACCGGCTTATGCGGGTCGCCGCCCCAGCGGACGGTGCGCACCAGCTCCTGGCGGAAAAGCACGACATAGTCGCGCGGCGAGCGCGAGATCGGGATGGCGAGCATGCCTGCCACCGCTTCGTCGAGGTCGAGATCTGGATAGGTTTCGGCGAGCCTGTCGACGGAATAGATGCGGCCGGCGGCATTGCGGTTGAGATGGCGGACAAGGGCCGCGAAGCTTTTCTCATTCGGCCCGATGCCGGCAAGCGCCAGCCGGCCGTTGATCCAGACGCCGATGCCGTCGGCAGGAATGGCGTCGGCAAGCGCTTCGATCAGCCAGGCCGGATCGTCGAGCAAGCTGGCATTGTCGGCCACGGAGGTAAGAAGCCGGTCGGCGATCCGGCGCGCCTTGGTCTCATAGTCAAGCGCCAGCCGCCGTTCGCGGCTTTCAAGTCGCGACGCAAACATCTGGCCGAACAGTTCGGCGGTCGAGCGGCTTTGGGCCGAGGGCAGGCGCGGACCGTAATGATGGCAGGCAAACAGGCCCCAGAGCCTACCGTCAACGACGATCGATATGGAGAGCGAGGCGCCGACGCCCATGTTTTTCAAATATTCGATGTGGATCGGCGAGACCGAACGCAATACCGACATAGAGAGATCGAGCGGCTGTCCGTTCTCGTTGAGTTGCGGCAGGATCGGGACCGGAGCGGCGTCGACATCGGCAATGATGCGGAACAGGTTGCGCAGATAGAGCGCCCGCGCCTGCACCGGAATGTCGGATGCCGGATAGTGCAGTCCGCGGAACGAACCGATGCCGGCCCGGGCGGCTTCGGCCACGACTTCGCCGGAGCCGCTGTCGTCGAAGCGATAGACCATGACCCGATCGAAGCCGGTCAGGGCGCGCGCCTGTCTTGCCCCGTCGCGAAAGAAAGCCTCCATCGTTTCCGTGTGGTCGAGACGGGACATCATGCTGCGCATGGAAAGGGAGGGGGCGTCGTGCCTGTCTTCCTGACAGCGCTCGCCTTCGATGATGACCCCGCTGTCACTCATGTGCACGGCAAGATCGAACCTGTCATGAGCGGATGTCAGGGCGATCCCGAAAATGCGCTCGACGACGTCGGAACCGCGCAGCGTGGTCAGCTTGTTGCGGATTGTGTGGAGCGACTCTGGTGTGATCAGCGAGGTGACAGGACGACCGAGCGCGTCGGCCTGGGTAATTCCGAGGAACTCCGCCAGATTTGCCGAGGCGCACGTGACAATCCAGTCCGAGGATATCGCCAGCAGAAAGCCGAAGGGCTGAACCGCGCCGAGCTGATGGATCGGCTCGCGGTCGCAGTTGGTGAGGTCGACCGGTTCAAACGTGCCGTTCATGGGACGGATTCCAGTTCGAGTTGCCCGGCTTTGAAAAAGAGGCCGAAAACATCGCGGGCAGCGGAAATGGCGGCCGCGGGATCGTCTATGCCGCTGGCATCGAGACGATCCATGAAGATCCTCGTGGCGCCCTTCGGACCTTGCGGTGTGAGGTAGCTGCCGGGCAGGTGGTCGGGCACGGATTTGGCAAGCAGGGCGCCCCCGAGCTTGGAGCCTTCGAGCACGTAGAGGGCGCCCCAGAGCGCTGCCTCGCCGTGCAATGCCGGCGGCGGAAGGAGCGGGGGCAACGGATCGCCGAGTTTCCGGATATCGGCCAACAGCAGCTGCGTGCGCCGTCGTTCCGGCCAGTCGGGCAGCAGGCCGATGATCCCCGCATCCTCAAGGGCATCTTCGGTGGCCGGCACGATCCGGGCATGGGCGCGAAGGAATGTCCTGTATTGCTGTCTATGGGAGAGATCGAACGTGCCGAAAAGCCTGTCTACCTCGGCGTGGCAATCTGCTGTTTGTGCGCGGAGTACGCTGCGAAGTGACATGCGGACCGTGTTCTAAGGAATATGGCATAGGATGCCGTTCATGCCGGATGGCAAATTGGCGATATATTGCAGCATCGCTGTATTTCCAGACAAACCCATAGAAAAACATGGGCTTCCCCTCTTCTTCGCAGCTCGTTGTTCGCCTCCTTCGAATGTTGAAAAGGCGCAGCCGGACGTCAGCCCATCAGGCGCGGTAGATCGGCCGCCAGCATATCGATGGCTAGGCGCACCTTCGGCAGCATGACGGGCGATCTCGGCCAGACGGCATAGGCGTCGAAGATGCTTGGCGGCCTATCGGTCAGAACCCGCACAAGTTCGCCCGACAAGACCCTGTCGCGCACCAGCCAGCAGGTCAGCCAGGCAAGCCCTCGGCCTGCGACAGCGGCGTCGGCTATCGAGGCGAGATCGTCGAGCCGCAGTCGCGATTTCGGCAGAATTTCGCGTGCAGGCCCCGCGACAGCTGGAAAGGTCCAAGCTTTGTCGTTATCACCCCGGCGATAGACGATGCCCTGGTGATGGGCGATATCGTCCAATGTTTGCGGCACCCCGTATTTTTCCAGATAAGCGGGCGAAGCGCAGACGGTCATGGGCTGTCGGGCGATCGCCCGCGCCATCAGGTCGGGATTGTCTTTCAGCGGGCCGTTGCGAACGGCGAGGTCGAAACCGTCTTCCAGAAGATCGACGACGCGATCGCTGAAGGAGAGGTCAAGTTCGAGATCCGGATGGTCTTCGAGCAGGCGGGCCAGGATCGGGGCGGCGCAATGGCGGCCAAACAGCATCGGCATCGATACGCGCAGACGGCCGCGGACTTCGCGCTTGCCCGATTCAAGCTGGGCCTCGCCGATGCGGATTTCCTCGAGCGCTCTCAGACAGCGCTCGTAGAAGAATCGGCCTTCGTCAGTCAGGTTCTGGGCACGGGTCGTGCGGTTGAAGAGCCGGACGCCGAGCCGTTCTTCCAGCCTTGCAATCGTCTTGCTGACCGCCGAGCGGGTGAGATGGAGCCGGTCGGCGGCGGCAGAGAAACCGCCAGCCTCGACAGTCTCGACAAAAATCGAAATTCCCTTCAACTGCTCCATCTTTGTTTCCCAAACGGCACCATTCTGACGATTTAATATCGCAACTAGAGAGGAATATTCAACGATATATCTGCTGCTCCGCCCATCGAGAAGGAGCATAAAAATGCAGACGACAAGACAATGGCAGACCGATGCCATCGGCCCGCTGGCCAATCTGAAGATCGGCGAGGGTAGAATTCCCGAGGTGTCAGGCGCGATGATCCGGGTGCGCACGCAGGCCGTCTCCCTCAATTTCCGCGACAGGCTGGTGCTTGAGAGCGGCATGGGTCTGCCATTGCAATTCCCCTTCGTGCCGGCCTCGGACATGGCAGGCGTGGTCGATGCCGTCGGGCCTGAGGTCACCCGCTTCAAACCCGGCGATCGGGTGATCTCCACCTTTTCCCCGGATTGGATCGACGGACGCGGGCCTGGTACTGCCCGCAACCCGCCTTACTAGACGCGCGGGGGCTTTTATCCTGGTGTACTTTCCGAGCACACGGTGCTTTCCGAGGAATGGTTTTCGCTTGCACCGAAAACGCTCGATGCGGCCGAAGCAAGCACATTGCCGTGCGCTGGACTGACGGCTTGGTTTGCGCTCGTCGAATGCGGCAAGCTCAAGGCTGGCGACAAGGTGGTGGTCCAAGGAACCGGCGGTGTAGCGCTCTTCGGTCTGCAGATTGCCAAGGCGCATGGCGCCGAAGTCTTCATCACATCAGGCAGCGGCGAAAAGCTCGAACGTGCATCGGCCCTCGGCGCCGATCATCTGATCAACCGGCACGAGGGCAACTGGGTGGAGCAGCTCTATCAACTGACCGGCGATTATGGCGCCGACCATGTGCTCGAAATCGTAGGCGGGCCGCATCTCGGCCAGGCGCTGAAGGCTGTGGCGGTCAACGGCCGCATTTCGGTGATCGGCGTGTTCGAAGGTTTCGAAGTGTCGGCTCCCGTGGCGCCATTGCTTCTCAAAGCGCCTGTCGTGCAGGGAATTACCGTCGGCCATCGCCGGGCGCTGGAGGATATGGTGCGGGCTGTCGATCAGACCGGGCTGAAGCCCGCGATCGACAGGCGCTATTCTTTCGAGGAATTGCCGCAGGCGCTCGATCATCTCTATCGCGGCCCGTTCGGCAAGGTCGTCATCGAGTTCTGAGAATGCGCTCCCTTCCCTCAGAGGGGAGCGTTTTTCTATTCGGCGGCAACGGCTTGGCTTTCGAAGGCGAAACCCTCGTCGGCCCAGCCGGTCATGCCGCCGATCATCAGCTTGGCCTTGAGGCCCAACCTGGCGAGGCGGAAAGCGGCCTTGTCGGCGCCGTTGCAATGGGGACCGGCGCAATAGACGACGAAGAGGGTGTCCTTTGCCCATTCCGACATGCGGTGCGCGGTCATCTTGCCGTGCGGCAGGTTGACCGCTCCCGGCAGGTGGGACTGCGCAAACAGTGCCGGCGAGCGCACGTCGAGGAGAATGAAATCGACTTTGGCGCCGGCAAAGGCGGCGTGGACATCCGAGCAATCGGTTTCGAAGGCGAGCTTGGCGGCATAGTGGGCTGCTGCGAGATCAGGCTCGGCGGCAGGGATTTCGGCGACGGGGCTTGGCATCGGTCTTTCCTTTCCATGTTGGAGTTGCCGCCTGGTATCGCCGATGCTAGAGCTTTGCGAAATTGGCCATCATGACCGACAGCGTAAAGATCATGCCAAACTTTTCACCACAGCAGACGACAGGACCGTTGGTCGCAGCCCTTGCCTATGACGGGCTCTGCACCTTCGAATTCGGCATCGCCTACGAGGTCTTCGGCCTGCCGCGCCCGGAGATGGGCGAAGGCTGGTATCGTTTTCTTGTCTGCGGCATCGAGCCCGGGCCGCTTCGCGCTGCAGGAGGGCTGACGGTCGGGGTCGACAATGGCCTGGAGGTGCTTGATGAGGCGGATCTGATCGTCGTGCCAGGCTGGCGGGCGATAGATGCGCCGGTGCCCGAGCCGCTCGCCGCAGCGCTGAGGGCAGCGCATCAGCGCGGCGCGCGCATCATGTCGCTCTGCTCCGGCATTGCGGTTCTGGCCGGATGCGGACTGCTTGCCAACCGCAAAGCGACGACGCATTGGCGCTACGTCGCTCCGATCGCCGCGCGTTATCCCGATATTGCGCTCGATGCCGGCGTTCTCTACATCGACGAAGGCAGCCTGCTGACGGCCGCGGGCAGTGCTGCCGGCATTGATCTCTGCCTGCATGTGGTGCGTGGCGATTTCGGCGCGGAGGCGGCAAACAGCGTCGCCCGCCGCCTTGTCGTGCCGCCGCACCGCGAAGGCGGACAGGCGCAGTTCATCAGCGCGCCGGTTCCTGAAGAGCGTGAGGGCATTCGCTTGGGACCGCTGATCGAATGGATGCGCGGAAGTCTTTCTAAGGAGCAGCCGATCAACCTGCTTGCGAAAAGAGCGGGCATGAGCATGCGCACCTTCCAGCGCCGGTTCGAGGCGACGACGGGTCTCAGTGTCGGCGAATGGCTGCTGAAGGAGCGGCTGCGCCATGCCCGTGACCTTCTCGAGAAAGAGCTTGCGGTGTCGCTCGACGACATCGCGATATCAAGCGGCTTCGGTACGCTGGCGACGATGCGGCATCATTTTCGCAAGCGGCTCGGGACGAGCCCGAGCGCTTACAGGCGGTCGTTCGGTCTTTGACCCACCTCACGCTTGCATTTCTGTCTCACTTCGCGACCTGAACGCGGCAATAGACGGCGCCCTTCGATGGAGGGCGCCGTCCACGTTCAATCGCGGTCTCTAAAAATAGTGATCCCTTTCGATGCCGTCAAAGCGGCCGGATCGTAGGCAGCAGTTCTTGAAACCGCCGCCTGGAACCGCAGGGGCAGGGATCGTTGCGGCCGAGTTTTTCGATCAGTTCAACGTCGCCATGAATGATCTGCGAGCCGGTCTTGACCCGGGCTTCGGACGGGAAGGATTTACGTCGTTTCGACGTGACCTCAAAAGCTGAAGTCGGTGAGGTGTTTGCGAGCCATGGCTGCCTCCTCTGCGGTTACACGCTGCGATCGTGCAGCATGAACCCCCTAACTCTATTACCGGCTCCGGGCAACGCCGCGGAGTGGTTTTCTCCGCGGCGTGTCAAACCGATCACTCCGCCGCCTGGCGGGCCATCGGGTTGTTCGGGTGTGTCGTCCAGTTGGCGTAGTTCGGGTCGACAGTACGGCCGGTGCGCTTGTCGAGGGTGCCGGCGGCAAGCGGCTCCATGGTGATGCAGTTCTCGACCGGACAGACGTTGACGCAGAGATTGCAGCCGACGCATTCCTCCTCGATCACTTCGAAATGGCGCAGGCCGTTGACGACGTTGGTGATCGCCTGGTGGGAGGTGTCCTCGCAGGCGATGTGGCAGCGGCCGCATTTGATGCAGGCGTCCTGGTCGATCTTCGCCTTGGCGATATAGTTGAGGTTCAGATACTGCCAGTCGGTGACGTTGGGTACGGCGCGGCCGGTGATATCGTCGAGGCTGCGATGGCCTTTTTCGTCCATCCAGTCGGAAAGACCGGAAATCATCTCCTGCACGATCTTGAAACCGTAGGTCATCGCCGCGGTGCAGACCTGGACGTTGCCGGCGCCGAGAACGAGGAATTCGGCGGCGTCCCGCCAGGTGGTGATGCCGCCGATGCCGGAGATCGGCAGGCCGTAGGTTTCGGGATCGCGGGCGATCTCGGCCACCATGTTCAGCGCGATGGGCTTGACCGCCGGGCCGCAATAGCCGCCATGGCTGCCCTTGCCGCCTACTGTCGGGTTGGGGGCGAAGTTGTCGAGATCGACCGAGACGATCGAATTGATCGTGTTGATCAGCGAGACGGCATCGGTGCCGCCGGCCTTGGCGGCGCGGGCGGGGCGGCGGACATCGGTGATATTCGGCGTCAGTTTGGTGATGATGGGCATGCGGGTGTACTGCTTGCACCAGCGCACGACCATTTCGATATATTCCGGCACCTGGCCGACTGCGGAGCCCATGCCGCGCTCCGACATGCCGTGCGGACAGCCGAAATTGAGTTCGACGCCGTCGGCGCCGGTCTCTTCGACGAGCGGCAGGATCGATTTCCAGGCCTGTTCCTCGCAGGGCACCATGATCGAGGCGATCAGCGCCCGATCAGGCCAGTTCATCTTGACCTGCTTCATTTCCCTGAGATTGGTGTAGAGGTCGCGGTCGGTGATGAGCTCGATATTGTTGAGGCCCAGCAGGCGGCGGTCGGCGCCCCAGATCGCGCCGTAGCGCGGGCCGTTGACGTTGACGACGGGCGGGCCTTCCTCGCCGAGCGTCTTCCAGACCACACCGCCCCAGCCGGCCTTGAAGGCGCGCTCGACGTTATAAGCCTTGTCGGTCGGCGGCGCGGAGGCCAGCCAGAACGGGTTAGGCGACTTGATGCCGACGAAATTATTGCGAAGATCAGCCATTTTTCATTCTCCCCTTCAGGCAACCGCGACAGCCGGAGCGGCTGCTGCGGTGAGGGTGCGATGGATGGATTCAGCCGCGTCGCGGCCGTGAGCGACGGCGGAAACCGTGAGATCGTCGCCGCCGAAGACGCAGTCGCCGCCGGCCCAGACACCGTCGAGCGAGGTGTGGCCTTCGGCATCGACGGCGATGCGGCCGGATTCCATGCGCAGCGAACCGAGGCCGGAGGCATCAAAGCTCTGGCCGATCGCCTTGAAGATCTGGTCGGCGGCGATCACGCCGGTTTCGCCGGTGCCGATGAGGCGACCTTCGAGGATCCTGGTATATTCCACCTCGATGGCGGCGACCTTGCCGTCCTGCGAAAGGATCGATTTCGGCGCCAGCCAGTGGCGGATGATGACACCCTTGGAGCTTGCCAGATCCTGCTCATATTCCGACGCGTTCATGTGCTCCTTGCCACGGCGGTAACAGATCGTCACCTCCTCGGCGCCGAGCAGCTTGGCCTGGACGGCAGCGTCGATCGCCGTCATGCCGCCGCCGAGGACGACGACACGGCGACCGATGGCGATCTGGCTCTTGTCTTCGGCTTGGCGCAGTGCGGCAATGAAATCGACGGCGTCGTCGACGCCGGCGAGGTTCTCGCCGTCGATGCGCAGCGCATTAACGCCGGCAAGGCCGATGCCGAGGAAGACGGCGTCATATTGCGCCTGCAGATCGGCAAGCGAAAAATCGCGGCCGAGAAGGGCGCCGTGGCGAACCTCGATGCCGCCGATCGAAAGCACATAGTCGACTTCCGCCTGGGCGAAATCGTCGACCGTCTTATAGGTGGCGATGCCGTATTCGTTGAGGCCGCCGGATTTTTCCCTGGCATCATAGATGACGACGGAATGGCCTTTCACGGCCAGTCGATGGGCGGCGGCAAGGCCGGCCGGTCCGGCGCCGACGACGGCGATCGTCTTGCCTGATGCTTCGGCCCTGGCGTAGAACTGCCTGCCGGCCTGCATGGCGGTATCGGTCGCATAACGCTGCAGGCGGCCGATCTCGACAGGGCGTTCTTCGGCCGTGTTGCGCACACAGGCCTGTTCGCACAGCTCTTCGGTGGGACAGACGCGGGCGCACATGCCGCCGAGGATGTTCTGGTCGAAGATCGTCTTGGCCGAGCCGATCGGATTGCCGGTCGAAATCTGGCGGATGAACAGCGGAATGTCGATCGAGGTGGGACAGGCCGTCATGCACGGCGCGTCATAACAGAAATAACAGCGGTCGGCGGCGACCAGCGCCT